>DGYFR06203__coassemble_3488_pt1 | contig 5364 bp, 5 predicted proteins | sample DGYFR06203__metabat2_low_PE_022 | metagenome-assembled genome bin DGYFR06203 | reverse complement strand
AGCTAAGTTTGTCCGGAATGACAGGAAAATCCACTATGTTTTAAGATTTTACTAGTCAGGCCGGCTTAGATGCGATGTAGCTACCCTTCGAACACCGTCAAAACAAGGTCGTGAAGCGACTCGGTCAGCCACGAGCGGATAAGTTTGTCCAGAACGTCGGGAAAGTCCAAGAAATAAAGATTTTCCCAGACGAGCTGGCTTATACGTCGAAGTGGCTAATCGCTGAACGCCGTCAAAATAAGGTTGTGAAGCAGCTCGGGAAGCCTCGAAGAAATTCGTGCGCTTACCTATCGCTGAGAAAATCGGATGAAAGGAGATTTTCACAAGCGGGAGGGCGAATTTCACAATGTCTAGCTGCTGAACACAGATTAAAACAAGGTTGTGATGCAGCTTGCCTTTTAAACAATAATCGGATTGGTTGGGAAATCCATTCATATTGGATTTTCCTAACCAATTTGTTTTGTTCGATAAATTTTGAACAAAGTATCATGAAAGGGTATACTTTCCTGATAAAGCGTTTTATAATATGATTATCAATGTTCATGGGAGTGATTTTTGTGTATTACGGATCAATTGAAGCAGGTGGAACAAAATTTGTTTGCGCCATCGGTAATGAAGAATTAGAAATTTTAGAACGTGTGAGTTTTCCAACCACCACACCAGAAGAAACAATGGGTGCGGTAATTGACTACTTTAAAAAATATAAAGCAGAATTAGCGAGTATCGGTGTCGGTTCATTTGGGCCTATCGATATTCATTCTGATTCACCAACTTATGGTTATATCACTTCAACCCCTAAATTAGCTTGGCAAAACTATGACTTTGTCGGTGCGCTAAAAGCTGTCTTCGATGTGCCAATTGCTTGGACGACTGACGTGAATGCAGCGGCTTATGGCGAATATTATTATGGTCATGGTCAAGGTAAACATAGCGTGGTTTACTACACAATCGGTACTGGTGTAGGTGGTGGTGCCATTCAAGATGGACGCTTTGTAGAAGGATTCAGCCATCCAGAAATGGGCCATATGCTAGTGGTTCCTCATAAAGATGATGATTTTAAAGGTGCTTGTCCATTCCACGGTAACTGTCTAGAAGGAATGGCAGCTGGACCTGCAGTGGAAAAACGTCTAGGAATCAAAGGACAAGACGTACCAGCGGATCATCCTTACTGGGAACAAGAAGCATACTATATTGCGCAATGTGCGTATAATACGACTTTGATGCTCTCTCCTGATGTGATAATCTTCGGTGGTGGTGTGATGAAACAAGAACACATGATGGAACGTGTGCATCGTCAATTCAAAGAGTTATTGAAAGATTATGTGAAAACGCCGGAATTATCAGAGTACATCGTAACCCCTAAATTGGTCGACAATGCGGCAACTATTGGCTGCTTAGCGATGGCCAAAGATTTATTGAAATAGAAATTTGTGAACGTTACAGAGGTTTTTCTTTGTAACGTTCATTTTTTTCGTTATAATTTAAATTAAAACTTTATTAAATCTTTCTAATTTGATATAATGTAAATCACATAAAAGGAAAACGGAAACTTTTCATCGCTTGCTTACATTCAAGAAATTCCTTGATTTGGCAAGCAAAATTATTTTAAAGGATTGGTGATTTCTGTGTTTAATTTCTCTGCAGGTCCAGCTGTTTTACCAAAAGAAGTGTTGCAAAAAGCTCAAAGTGAATTCCTAAATTACGAACAAAGTGGTATGTCAGTGATGGAGATGAGTCACCGATCCAAACTTTACGATGCGATTATTAAAGATTGTGAGCAACATTTGCGCGATTTGATGAATATTCCTGATAATTATCATGTTTTATTCCTTCAAGGTGGGGCAAGCTTGCAATTTAGTATGATTCCACTCAATTTAGCTCAAGGCAAAAAAGCGTTATATGTAAATACGGGTGCATGGGCCAAAAAAGCCATTCAAGCAGCCAAACAAGTCCCTGGTGTTGAAGTGGAAGTTATCGCAAGTAGTGAAGATCAAAATTTTGCTTATGTCCCTGAAGTAAGCATTGATCAGGTCGACCAAAACGCGGCTTATGTGCATATTACGACCAATGAAACAATCGGCGGGGTGACCTATGATAAGTTACCAGATTGTGGCAAGGTACCAATTGTCGCAGATATGTCTTCTAATATTTTAGCTAATGATTTCAAGGTGGAAGATTTTGGCGTGATTTATGCCGGTGCGCAAAAGAATCTCGGACCATCTGGGGTGACATTGGTGATTATTCGTGATGATTTATTGAATAAGGAACCAATTTTTGCACCGATGCTAGATTTTGCCTTACAAGCGAAAAATCGTTCTCTTTATAATACACCACCTACCTATGCCATTTATATCATGAAATTAGTTTTAGAATGGGTGAAAGAACAAGGCGGCGTACCAGCGATGATTCAACAAGATCAAGCCAAGGCCAAACTTTTATATGACACCATTGATCAGTCTAAACTATTTTCAAATCCGGTGGCGAAAAAGAATCGCTCCATTACAAATATTCCTTTCGTGACTGGGGATGAAGCATTAGATCAATTATTTAATGAACAAGCCTTAGCCCAAGGGTTCCAAAATTTAAAAGGTCATCGCAGTGTTGGTGGGATGCGTGCTAGTTTGTATAATGCCTTTCCATATGAAGGGGTAGAAGCGTTGGTTACGTTTATGAAGGCATTTGAAGTGGAAAACGGAGGAGAAAAATAATGTATCAAATTAAAACATTTAATGTGATTGCGCCAGAAGGTTTGTCTCGTTTTGAAAAGGAAAATTATGCGATTAATGAAAGTGATCAGCCGGATGCGATTATTTTAAGAAGTCAAAAGTTACATGATTATGCTTTTCCATTTTCAGTTTTAGCCGTAGCCAGAGCAGGTGCAGGAACCAATAATATTCCGGTGGATGCTTGTACCGAAAAAGGCATTGTCGTCTTTATTACACCAGGTGCCAATGCCAATGCGGTGAAAGAATTGGTTTTAGCAAGTCTTTTAATGAGTGTGCGTCCTATCTTAAAAGGCGCACAGTGGGTTCAAAGCTTATCTGGTGAAAATGCGGAAGAACAAGTTGAAGCCAATAAAAAGCAATTTGTAGGCAATGAATTAGAAGGAAAACGTCTTGGCGTCATCGGGCTTGGTTCAATTGGTGCGATGGTAGCCAATGATGCTTATCGCTTAGGCATGGAAGTGGTGGGCTATGATCCTTATGTTTCTGTGGATACGGCTTGGAGTATTTCTCGTCGTGTCAAACGTGCCACTCAAATAGAAGAAGTTTTACAGACTTGCGATTTTATCACGCTTCATTTACCATTAAATGATAAGACCCGTGGCATGATTTCCACTCGCGAGTTTAGTATGATGAAGCCCACTGCGCAATTATTAAACTTCTCTCGTGGCGAAATTGTCGATGTCGATGCTGTTTTAGAAGCCGTAACAAGTAAAAAATTAGCAGGATATGTGACAGATTTTGCGGATAGTCGCTTACTTCATCAAGAAAATATTGTGATTTTACCGCATTTAGGAGCCTCTACACAAGAAGCAGAAGTAAACTGTGCGAAGATGGCTGCTCGTACCCTCAAACGTTATTTAGAAACAGGTGCAATTAAATATTCGGTAAACTTTCCACAGGCTGAAATGGCCTTTCAATCGCCTTATCGTCTATCTATTATTCACCGCAATATTCCAAATATGCTTGGAAAGATTTCAGCGGTGATTGCAAGTTTAGATATTAATATTGACAACATGTTAAACCGTGGGCGTGACGAGTATGCCTATACGCTGGTGGATGTGAATGAACAAGATCCTCAAGTCATTGCTGATGTAGTCGAAAAATTAAGTGCACAAGATGATATTATTCGTGTACGCAGTATTCAATATACGGAGGTCCCTTATTAATGGTAGATGTACAACCTTTTCGTGCAATCCGTCCTAATGAGCAATTAGCTTCTCAAGTGGCTTGTTTACCTTATGATGTGATTGACACCAATGAAGCACGTGTTGAATCTCAGGATAATCCTTATAGTTATTATCATATTGATCGTAGTGAGATTGCCTTTGACGATGATTTTAATCCATATGATCCAAAGGTATATGAATTAGCCAATCAGACCTTACAACAATTCTTGCAAAAAGGTTGGTTAAAAAAAGAAGATAAGCCATGTTTTTATTTGTATGAATTAACGATGGATGGTCGTAAGCAAACAGGAATTGCGGCTAGCACGTCAATTGATGATTATGTCAATGATCAAATTAAAAAGCATGAATTTACCCGACCAGCCAAAGAACAAGATCGCATCAATCATATCAAAGCTTGTGATGCCAACACTTCACCAATCTTTTTAAGCTATCGTCAACCACAGGCGATGCAACATTTGGTAGAGGAATGGAAAGCCAATCATGTGCCAGTATATGATTTTACCAAATATCATGGTGTTACCCATCGCTTATGGGTGGTAGATGAGGAAGCTACAGTTGCTCAAATGGTTGCCCTTTTTGCACAGGTGCCGGCTTTATACATTGCGGACGGTCATCATCGGGCGGCTTCAGCAGTAAAAGTTGGCTTAGAAAAACGAGCACAAGGTCAAGCAAGTGCAGAAAGTGATTATTTCTTATCGATTATTTTTCCTGAACAAGAATTAAAGATTTTAGAATATAACCGTGTGATTAATGTTACGCCGCCAGCTGATTTTCTTGAACGCTTAGCAAAAATCTTTACCATTCAGCCAACGAGTGAAACGAAATCACAACAAAAAGGTGAGTTCAAGCTTTATTTTCAAAATCAGTGGTATACGTTGACTTTAGATGAAAGCTTAAGACCAACGGATGCTGTAGAAGGATTGGACGTGGCAGTTTTACAAAAATATGTGATTGAGGATATTTTTGGCATTATGGATGTCCGTACCGATGCGCGGATTGATTTCGTTGGGGGGATTCGCGGCTCAGAAGAATTGGCTCGTTTAGTGGATAGTGGAGCCTTTCAAGTAGCCTTTGCGCTTTATCCGACTTCGATGCAAGATTTATTAGCCGTGGCAGATGACAACCAAATTATGCCACCAAAATCTACTTGGTTTGAGCCAAAATTACTTAGTGGTTTATTACTACACGATTTAGAAACAAGATGACATCATACTGCAGATAATTACAGTTTTTCGTAATTATCTGCAGTATCTTTATGCTGGAATCGTACAGGATGAAGGGGGGACATCTGAATAAAACGAGGGATATTCAAGGGTGAGTAATCTAATAACTTTATTTTTACGCTTTACGTATCATTACGGATTTTTGTAAGTATGTGTTGGAAAACGATGTAGCCTTTTTCATATTTGTAATCAAAGAGGTTCATCGTTTAAAGCGAAAAACTATATCAG
>DGYFR06203__coassemble_3146_pt1 | contig 6116 bp, 6 predicted proteins | sample DGYFR06203__metabat2_low_PE_022 | metagenome-assembled genome bin DGYFR06203 | reverse complement strand
ACAACCTTATTCATTAATTGATTGGTCGACGGTAAGGTGTACGGTGGTTGTCTTTTTGTCATTGCCACGATAGTAAGTCACTTTAATGCTGTCACCGACATGTTTTTTATAAAGAGCGGCTCTTAATTCAGTGCCATCATTGACCTTTTTACCATCAATTTCAGTAATGACATCATATTGTTTCAAGCCCGCTTTTTCTGCAGGCGTTGCACTGTTGACTTGAGCAAGCACGACCCCTTCATTTAATGAGGTAGGTACTTTTAAGATGTTCGTTTTTTGTTGATCAGATAAAGCATTCAAATCAACCGTTCTAACCCCTAAAGCAGGACGAGTCACTTTCCCACTTTGTTCTAGTTGGTTAATAATATTGACGACATCATTACTTGGAATTGCAAAGCCCATACCTTCAACACTTACACCAGAGCTTGAGGTTGAAGTGGTAGCAATTTTACTTGAGTTAATTCCGATAACTTGACCGGCGATATTAATTAATGGACCACCAGAGTTACCAGGGTTAATCGCTGCATCAGTTTGGATAGCGTTGATATTAACTTCTTGGCCGGAATCATTTTCACTCACGACTTGACGATTTAAAGAAGAAATAATTCCTTCAGTCACTGAGTTGGCATAATCGGTTCCTAATGGTGATCCGATGGCGATGGCAGGTTCACCAACTTTTAGATTATCTGAATCGCCAAAAGTAGCAACCGTTGAAACTTTATCGCTAGCAATCTTGATTACCGCTAAGTCAGTATAGCTGTCCGTACCAACTAATTCAGCATCGACTTTGGTACCGTCTGCTAGTAAGACTTGTAATGCATTTTGACCTTCAACCACGTGATTATTTGTCACGATATAAGCATGTTTACCTTCTTTTTTATAAATGACGCCACTACCTTCACTGGCTGTTTCCAAAGTGCCGCTATTTTGATTGCTACTATTTCCTTGTTGGGCACCAAAGAAATCTTCTAAACCGCCTGTGCCTTGTGCGTTTTGATTTTGTAAATTAATGATTGAAACGACTGCACCTTGTACTTTAGAGACCGCTTTTGTTACGTCGCTTTCTACATTATATTTCGCATTTTGAACTTTAGTTGCTGTTTGTGCACTTTGAATACCTGTTGAGCTAGTCGTATGATTCATTCCAGTGACTGCATACAAGCCGCCAAAAGCAAGAGCACCACCAATCACACCGCTACAAATGCCGATACCAAATCTTTTCATAATTGTATTTGAATTTTTTCTTCTACTCATAAATTTTTTCCTCCTCTGACTTAAGTTGTTCTGTCTCCCAACATTAAGTATGTTTCATTTATTTACGTTTTTATGTATTCCTTATTTACAATCCTATCTTAGCGCGAAGTTATGAAAAAAATATGAAGAGGATTGGGTAAAAAGTTTGTAAATTTTTGAAGAATTTTCTTAATGTTCATTTTACTGTATTCACAATTTGTGGACAAGGTTTGAGGATAAAAAATTTGAAGTTATCCACAACGCTGTGGAAAATGTGAAAAAGATAGATAAAACAGATGTTCGTTCTAAAAAGGGGGTGATTTAAGTATTTATTGCCACAATGGTGTGGATAATTCTGTGCATAATGTGGATAAAGTTGTGGGAAAATAAGTGGATAACTTTTTGGCTCTTCTGATTAGTCAAAAAGAATAAAAATAGTTATAATAGTTTTGAATAGATTAAATGAAAGGATTATGTAATGAATATCAAAATTATTGGTGTCGGTAAATTAAAGGAGAAGTATTTAGTGCAGGCGATGCAAGAATATCTCAAACGTCTACAAGCCTATGCAAAAGTGGAAGTCATTGAGCTAGCGGATGAAAAAGCACCGGAAAATTTAAGTGAAACGCAAATGATGCAAATTAAAGATAAAGAGGGCGAACGAATCTTAGCTAAAATAAAAGATCAAGAATATGTGATTGCCTTAGCGATAGAAGGAAAAAATCCAAGTAGTGAAGCTTTTGCCCAAAAAATCGAAAATCTAGGTATTCAAGGGAAAAGTCAACTTGTCTTTGTCATAGGAGGTTCACTTGGATTGTCGCCAGCCGTGATGCAACGAAGCAATGCACAGATTTCTTTTGGTAAGATGACTTTTCCTCATCAATTAATGCGGGTCATGCTGACAGAACAAATCTATCGCGCCTTTCGTATTATTCATAACCAACCCTATCATAAATGAGGTGAAAATGTTGACAAATAGAGAAGACAAACGAACTAAACAAATGCCTGAATTATTTTCTGAATTGCGTCAAAGTGTGGTGCATTTACCTAAAGTCATTCGCAACGCTTCAGGAATTAGTATATACGGCAAACGCATTAAGAGTATTATTTACACGATGGACGTAGCTTTGATTGCGAATAATGATGCAGATGCGATTTTAGCTGTTTACCCATGGACGCCCAATACTAGAATATTATCCGCCATCTCTCAAGTAGCCCAAGTACCTATTTTCGCAGGAATTGGAGGAGGACTAACTTCGGGTAAACGCTCAGCTAGATTAGGAACTTTTGCGGAAGAACATGGCGCTTATGGTGTGGTGCTAAATGGGCCGACCTCAGTTGAAACCATTGAAGCCGTTAATGATACAGTGGATATCCCAATTATTTATACTGTGGTTAATGATAAAAGAGATTTAGGAAAGTTAATTGAAGCGGGTGTGGATATCTTTAATGTGGCTGGTGGTAAAGATACTGCAAAACTAGTACGTTGGATTCGTGAAAGCTACCCTACTTTTCCAATTATGGCATCTGGTGGTACGACAGACGAGCAAATTATGGAAACAATCAATGCGGGGGCCAATGCGATTACCTTTACTGCTTACGGTCAAACGGAAAAATACTTCCAAAGCAAAATGGAAGAATATCGCCAAAAAACGGAAGACTAGTGTTGAAAACCATTCTTTGAGCTTAACTGTAGCTTGAAGAATGGTTTTTTGGTGATAAATATTTTCTATCTAGCCATATCATTGAAAGCCATGAAAAGCTTGAGTATACTAGTATTAATCGATAAATCAATAGAACGGAGTGAAAAGATGGACCAACAAACATTTATTCATGAATATGCCAGAGAAAGAAAAAACACCAATTCCTTAAAATGGGATGCCCTTGAGGAACGCTTTGGCGATGCGGATTTATTGCCTTTATGGGTAGCGGATATGGAATTTGCGACGCCTAAAGCAGTAACGGACGCTTTGACGAAACGAATTGCCCATGGTATTTTTGGTTATTCCGGTGTGGATAAGGCGTACTTTAATACTTATTTAGGCTGGCAAGCACGCCATGAAAATACCCCTTTTAAAGAAGAATGGCTACAATTTTCAACAGGAGTCGTACAAGCAATTTATGATTTAGTCGATTGTTTTACCGAAAAAGGAGAAGCTGTGATGATTCAACGTCCAGTATACTATCCTTTTAGTAATGCCATCAAAGACAAACAACGTAAATTAATCAATAGTCCACTGAAAAATATAGATGGCCATTATGAAATGGATTTAGCTGATTTTGAGGCCAAAGTAGTTGCGGAAAAAGTGAAATTATTTATTCTATGTTCGCCACATAATCCTGTAGGTCGTGTATGGCGTGAAGAAGAATTAGCGGCTGTATTAACCATTTGTCAAAAACATGGGGTCTTAGTGATTGCCGATGAAATTCATAGTGATTTTATGATGCCTGGACAAACCTTTACTTCAGCTATTTCTGTGAATGAAGGAGCCTTTTTAGATCATCTCATTGTATTAAATGCACCTTCTAAGACCTTTAACTTAGCGAGCCTATTAAATTCACATATCTGGATTCCAAATGAAGCATTACGTAAACAATATCGTGCTTATGCCAAAGTCAATCGCCAAACAGAATCTAGCTTAATTGGCCAAGTGGCAGCCCAAGCAGCGTATGCAAATGGTGATGAATGGTTAGCAGCACTGATTGATGTCATTTATCATAATTATCAATATATCAAAACAAATCTTGAAGCAGCCGTGCCAAGTGTAAAAGTAGGCGAGTTACAAGGCACTTATCTATTGTGGATTGATTTATCACAAGCATTAAATGGTCGTACTACTAAAGAAGTGGTTCAAGATCAAGCGAAGTTAGCTGTTGATTTTGGGGATTGGTTTGCCCACGATACCAAAGACTTTATTCGCTTTAATTTAGCAACTACACCCGCAAATATCAAACAAGCGGTAGATCAATTAATCGCAGCATTGAAATAATAAAAAGGACAGGGTAATCACAACTATGGGAGAAAATATTGAAACATTTTTAGCACAATTAGGTAATCGTGTAGACGAGCAAACTGGAGCTGTCAGTGCACCAATTCATTTATCAACGACTTATTCTCATCCAAAATTCGGGCATAGTACGGGCTTTGATTATACTAGAACCAAAAATCCTACCCGAGCTATTTTAGAAGAAGGACTAGCCAAGTTAGAAGAAGGAGCCCAAGCGATTGTCACTTCATCCGGTATGAGTGCCATTCAATTGGTCTTCCAACTTTTTCCAGCAGGCAGCTCATTTTTAGTTTCGCGTGACCTCTATGGTGGTTCATATCGCTATTTTAAAGAAATTGAACGTCAAGGCATTGCAAAGTTTCTTTATTTTGATACTGAGGAAGAATTAGCAGCGCAAATCACCGAGAATATTAGCGCCGTCTTTATCGAAACACCAACCAATCCGTTAATGCGTGAAGTAAGTATCAAGCGTGTAGCAGAAATTGCTAAGTCAAAAGGAGCATTAACCATTGTCGATAATACCTTTTTAACACCTTTACGTCAAAAGCCATTAACCCAAGGAGCAGATTTAGTCGTACATTCAGCAACTAAATTCTTAGCTGGGCATAATGATATTTTAGCGGGTGTAGTGGTGGCCAAAACGCAAGAACTCGGCGAACGTTTATTATATTTGGCGAATACAACCGGTCCGACTTTAGCTGCCTTTGATTGTTGGTTATTTATCCGCAGTTTGAAAACCTTACCTTTACGCTTTAATCAGCAAGAAAAGAATGCTAAAATAATTGTTGAAGCTTTGCAAAATCATCCTGCAGTCAAAGAAGTCTTCTATCCAGGCGTGGGTGCAATGGTGAGTTTTAAAATTGCCGATGAAAGCAAAGTCGGTCCATTTTTAGAGCAGCTAAAATTATTTACCTATGCGGAAAGTTTAGGTGGGGTAGAGAGTCTGATTACTTATCCAACGACGCAAACCCATGCCGACATTCCTGAAGCAGAACGTCTTGCTTATGGTTTAACGCCAGACTTATTGCGTTTATCAATTGGTATTGAAGACGCCCATGATTTAGCAGCTGATTTAACACAAGGTTTAAGTATAGTGACGAGGAAGTGATTATGGTGAACCAAACCATTGAACATCAATTGAATCATCGAAGTATCCGTAAATTTAAAGCAGAAAATCTCTCGGATGAACAAATCAAGACTTTATTGGAAGTTGCGCGTCAAACATCGACAAGTAATTTCTTCCAACAATTTAGTGTACTGCATATCACGGATGAGACCAAGCGTGAACAAATTCGTCATATTAGTAAGCAACCGTATGTCGGCTTAAATGGCGAATTATTTATCTTTATTGCGAATTATTTATCTTTATTGCGGATTTATATCGTAATCAACAAATTCGCTTGCAAAAAGGGGAAGATGATGGTCGCTTGCATTCCACGGATGTCTTTTTCCAAGCGATGCAAGATGCGACTTTAGCGATTCAAAATATGATGAATGCAGTCGAAAGTATGGGGCTTGGTGCAGTACTTTTAGGTAGTATCAATAATCAACCCAAAGAGCTAATTAAAGTGTTGGATTTACCTAAAATGACTTATCCAGTATTAGGGATTCAAATAGGGATTCCTGATCAAGACCCACAATTAAAACCAAGATTACCATTAGATAAAATCGTTTTTGAAAATGAATATCCTAAAGACTTTCAATTAAGTGACTTAAAAGAATATGATGAGGTCGTGCAAACTTACTATGATTTACGTAATGCGAACCAAAGAATTGATGCCTTTACCAATCAAATCGCCGGTAGCAAATTACAAGAAAGCATTATCGGCCGCGATGACATCATGGAAGTCTTACACAGCCAAGGACTATGTTGGA
>DGYFR06203__coassemble_2626_pt1 | contig 8137 bp, 8 predicted proteins | sample DGYFR06203__metabat2_low_PE_022 | metagenome-assembled genome bin DGYFR06203 | reverse complement strand
ACAACCTAACATAAAAGGGATGCGATTTTCTCACATCCCATTTTCTCAGTATTACTTAGTTGCGCGTTTTACGTAAGTACCTTCAGCAGTGTTGATTTCTAAGTATTCGCCTGCTTCGATAAAGTCTGGTACGTTTACAACTAATCCAGTTTCCATAGTAGCTGGTTTACCTGAACCAGTTACAGTTGCGCCCTTGATTGATGGTTGTGTTTCTTCAACTTTTAGGACTACAGTTGTTGGTAATTGAATACCTACGACTTCAGAACCAAAGAATTGAATTTTAACTTCCATGTTTTCAAGGATATATTTCATTTCAGTTTCTACAGTTTCAGTTGGAATTTCGTATTGTTCATAAGTTTCTAAATCCATGAAATACGCTGTGTCATCCATTGTGTAAAGATATTGAACAGTTTTTGTATCAATGTGTGCACGTTCGAATTTTTCTTCAGGACGGAAAGTAGTATCATAAGTTGCACCACTACGAACGTCACGTAATTTCATACGCATAACTGTATTTCCTTTACCTGGTTTGTGATGGCTTGCTTCTAAAACTTTGATTAATTTGCCATCTTGTACAAAAGTCATACCAGCTCTTAAATCACTTGCTGAAATCATTTAAATGTCTCCTTTAATCTTTAAAATAGTTCATTCCCATTGTAGCAAAAACTTTGCCATTTAGCTAGTACGATGAAACAAATTTAGGTAATTTCCATGATTTTACCACATTTTGAGTCTAAAAAACTAATATTAGCTAAAAAGCAAGGCTAAGAAATCCTCATTCGTTAAGTTATGGATATATTCACTCGCCTTGATTTGTTTTAGTTCTTTTTCAATCGCTTCAAAACGATATTCTTTGCCGACCAAAAAGTCACTTAGCTGTTCGACTGGTTGTTGGCCAAAGAAATCGCCAAAAATCTTAGCTGCAGAAATTTTGCCATGAACGACATTTAATTTCACATCGACAATGCCGACACTGGCAATACGCGTACGTTTGTTGTACTCAAAGGCCGGTGCTTCTCCAAAAATCCATGCATCATTGGCATATTTTTCATCAAATAATTTTTGAATGGCTTCCCGGTCAGCTTGAGTTAATACTAGTTCTTTATCTTTAATCTCTGCTAGACTTTTTACGCCATACAATTCGCATAGTAATTGATTACGGAAATCTTCTGTCCGTTCGAATTGAAATTCTGGTTTGAGATAGCCTTTCACATTTGTGACATTTTTCTTCACGGATGGGGTTGCTTTTGAGGCAATTTTTTCCTTAGAGACGGTCAAAATGCGGTCTAATACGCTTAAATCCACATCGTACATTAACGTTCCATGCGAATAAGTGCGATTATTTTTGCTATACATCGCATTTCCCGAAAATTTCAAACCATTAATGTACAAATCATTCCGTCCACCGCTTTGTGCTTGCGTTGCGCCCATTTTGTGAAGCGCTGCTAAAATCGGTTCGGTCACATTCTGATAATCGCCAAATTGAACTTCATCGCGTTTTTTCACAAAGCTAAAACTCATATTGCCTAAATCATCAAATACTGCGCCACCACCAGAAATACGTCGAGTAAGCATAATGCGATTTTCACGTAGATAATTTAAATCGAGTTCCTCATAGGCATTTTGATTGCGACCAATAATGACACAAGGTGATTGAATATAGACTAAAAATAGTGGTTCACTGACATCAGCATGATTCATTAAATATTCTTCTGTTGCTAAATTCATGCGGATATCATTGCTTTCCATAATATGATAACGCACTAAAATCCCTTCTTTCTGACAACTGTTACCTTATCACGAATGTTTCAAAATAGCGAAAAAGTTGCTTAAAAAATGCTCCTTTCCTTCTTTAGCAAAAGGAAAAGAGCATTGTTATATCAATATTTAGCTGCTTTACAACCTTATATTGACGGTGTTCGAAGGGTAGCTACCTCGCATCTAAGCCGGCCTGCCTAGGAAAATCTTAAAACATAGTGGATTTTCCTGTCATTCCGGACAAACTTAGCTGCTTGTAGCTAATCGACCCTTCTCACAACCTTATTTGACGGTGTAAATCGACTAGCTACTTCGGCGTATAAGCCCCCACGTCTGGGAAAGTCTTTACTTTTTGGACTTTCCCGACGTGTCGGACAATCTTATCCGCTCGTAGCTGATCGAGTCGATTTACAACCTTATTTCACATATGCGAGTCGGTAGGATACGGTGCGGCCGAATGGGAAGACTTGTAATCCGTGTAGGCGTTCTGATTTAAGATAGGCCACGCTTCCTTGGTAGAATGGTAAAACGGCGGTGTCTTTTTCGACTAATTGTTTTTCCATTTCAATCAATTTATCCCAACGTTTGGCTGGATCTTTAGCTAAAGTGGTGCGCGCTTCTTCTAGTCCTGCATCATATGCTTTATTCACATAACCTGATGAGTTTAGGCCGCCTGTAGAATCATAGAACTCTAAGAAATTGATTGGATCGGCGTAGTCTGGCGTCCAAGTCCCATACACTAAATCGAATTCACTCTTGTCTTGTAAGTCTAAACGGTTTTGTAATGGTACGTTCTTAATGTCAATTTTCAAACCAGGTAAGTTTTGTTGTAACTGACCTTGTAAGAATTCTACCGTCTTTTTAGAAGTAGCTGTATCAGAAGCGAGTAATTCCAACTCGATTTCATCCGAGTGTTGATAATTCACCTGATGTTGATACAGCAATTTCTTGTTTCGTAGATTTGCTTTCCATAGTGGTTGTTGCTGAATTGCCACACGCAGCTAAGAAAAGACCCGCTACAAATAATAAACTAACCACTTTTTTCATTTCATTCTTCCTTTCTTTTTATAATTGCTTAACGACATAATCAAATACTTCTTGTTCTTGCTTTAAATGCGTATAAGCAAAATCCGGATGCCATTGAACCCCTAGAATACGACGCTTTTTGTTTTCGATAGATTCAATCATCCCATCACTACATCTGCCAGTAATTTGTAATTCTTCGCCAAGTCTCTCTACGGCTTGATTATGAAAAGAATTGATTCTCCCTTGGTTGCCATAAATGGTATATAAACTGCTTGTTTTTTCTAACAGCAGGTCATGTGAAGGCTCCTCCCGAGGAATAGGATCTTGCATATGTTCGACACCGCTTAAGGGACCAATTTCTTGATACAAGGTGCCACCAAAATAAACATTTAGTAGCTGCATCCCACGACAGACCGCAAAAATCGGTTTTCCTTGTTTTAATGCTTCGGTAATTAAGGCTTGTTCAAAGTCATCGCGTGCTTTTGAATAATTACCATCTGTCTTTTGTGCTTGTCCATAAATTTCTGGTGATACATCTTGCCCACCTGCTAATACCAACTTATCAATCTGACCGACATAAGTTTCTGCATAGTCAGGATCAGTAATTGGTAATAATAGCGGAATCCCACCAGCATTTTGAACCCCTTCAATATATCCTCTTGGGGTGTAGCTGACAGGCAAATGATAAAGCGTACTACCTGGATCAAACGTTTCATTTGCTGCAATACCAATAATCGGTCTGGTCATGCGCATCATCCTTTCAAATAATTTGAGGCTATTATATCTGAGTACACTATATTTTCGCAACTAATTTGAAACTTTTCAGCGATAGCAAAATCTTATCAATTTAAACCATATTATTTAATCCAACTATTTAATATCATCTATTATGAAAATAATCCATAAAAATATTTATGATTCAATGTTTATTTTCCATTTTTATAACTATATTTTATTTACTGATAATCATATCCGTGTTATAATTATACTACTTTGTGTTTTACAGAGGTTTCCGGCGTGTACATTAACTCCTTATTAAACGCTTTTACATCATCCTATATGACACAAAGGAAACAAAAAAATCTCAGTCGGTCCCTCATCTGAAACCAACTGAGATTTTTTTACTTTTAGAAACGAAGCATATTTTCGATTATTCCTAAGATATTTGAATTTTCGATTAACACACCAAGGACGATTTTGAAAACAAAGTAGCTGACTACACTATATAGTACAACCGGAATCATCGTAATATAAAAACGATTGAAGCCCTTAGGATTGGCTATTAACCAAATATTTCCATCAAAACTATAGCGTAAAATCAATAAATATAACACGCAAAGAATCAGCGCTAATTTTAAGAAAACTGAACCAAGTAAGGCAAAAACAAAAGCCACGATGCCCACTACTACTAAGACACTTAATGGTTCAAAAATTTGGTCTAAGGCATTTTTAAAGCTGGCTCCTTCTTTTTGCATAATGATTTCAAATATCCAGTAGACCAACACTAAGATAATTTGTGTTAAAAAGATAGCTAATAAGAACAACCAAAACATTGGAAAGGCCGAAATTGATGAACTACCATAGGATGAATGACCAAAACCAAACATGTTCGTAAATTGATTCATCGCTCCATAGATATCTTTTAGCATCACACCAAGCAATCTCGAGAAAGTCAATGAAAATAATAAACCAATTACAATGAAATTAATAATACCTAACGTTTTATACTTGATTTCTCCGATGGTTGGATGCAGGATGGTCGCTTTAAACTCTTCAAAATAATTCTTTGCTTGATCGATATGCGGCTTTAACGCTTCAAAATCATCTAGTTTTTCAAAATCCAATACTTTTTTGCTGTTTTCTGAAGATTGGTTGTTTGTCTCTTCTTCAGATTCTTTAGGTGTTTGTGGTGCAACTGTTGTTTGTGCTTTATCCTCATTTTCTGGATTTGACACTTCTTCATTGGCTGCTTGTTGAACGCTTTGGGTCTTTTCTTCGGATACAACTTCTTCAGACACGACTTGCTCTACTTTCTCGGCATTTGTCTCCCACTGATAACCACACTGAGGACAAACCAACGCCTCTTCTTCTACTTCTGTTTGACAATTTGGACACTTTTTCATCAGTAGTCACTCCATTCTTTTGCTATCGTGTCTATTTTCACGATATATTTTCTTAATATTATAACACAGCTAATCATTTCCTTCAAAAAAAAAAATAAGGCAAGACAACGCTCACCTTATTAGAGATTAATTATTTATCTGAGTAGTAATAGTAGCTACTTTCATTCATTTGTTCCGCACCATTGTAGATAACCCCTAAAATGCGTGCTTTAGCTTGAATTAGACGATTTTTCGCTTCTATAATAGAGTCTTTACGAGTGACACCTTCACGGATAACCACTACGGTACCATCTGTTTTAGAAGCCATAATTAAACCATCAGCCACTGTCATTACAGGTGGTAAGTCAAACACAATTAAATCAAACATTTGATATAGCTCTTCTATTACCACATTCATACGATGAGAGTTTAGCAATTCTGCTGGGTTTGGTGGTGTTGGTCCAGCTGTCATCACGGATAAATTATCTACACCAGATGGTTGAATCACTGATGAAGCAGATTGTTGGCCACTTACCAAGTTACTTAACCCCACTTCATTACTTAGTCCAAATGTTTTATGGACCGTTGCTTTACGCATATCCGCATCTACTAACAAGACGCGACGCCCTGTTTGAGCAAATACGATCGCTAAGTTCGCTGATGAAGTAGATTTTCCTTCACCAGGACCAGAAGAAACCACGGTCATACTGCGCAATGGTTGGTCCCCGGCAACTGCGAATTGCAAGTTGGTTCGAACTGTACGATATTGTTCAGAAATCGGTGAATTTGGATTTAATAGCGTAATTAAGTTCACCGGCTTCGTAGCTGTTGAGTTTTTCTTATCATATTTCTTTGCCATTTATATTCACCTTCCTACACACGACTTCTTGAACGACGATGTTTACTATTTCCAGAATGATGATGTCCGCTATTTGAGGATACCACATGTCCAGATGCTCGACGTGTATTGTCTTGTAATTCTTTGGCAGATAATTGTGGAATCGTTCCTAAGATAGTTAAGCCTAATTCGTCGCGAACAAATTTTTCTGATTTTACTGTGCGATCTAAGAATTCAACGGCAAAACTCATCCCAAAACCAACAATCATCCCTGCTAACACCCCAATAAGCAAGTTACGCGTATTGTTTGGTGAAATTGGCGTATTGTTGACTGTTGCATTTGAAATAATTGAAATTTTATCAACACTTTCTCCTAAGACTTCTTTGACAGTGTCTTTGAAGATTGTTGCAGTTGTGTTGGCTAAACGTTCTGCATCTAAAGCTTTAGTAGAAGTAGCCACCAATGAGAACATCAATGAGTTTTCTGACTGTACGACATCAATCGCATCATCAATTTCTTGCACAGTCATATTGATGCCATAGTTTTCTTTTAATTGATCTTTTACCTTATTTAAAATCAAATCCCCTTTAATCAGATTTTTATAAGTATTGATCATTTGTAGGTTTACATTGACATCATTTGTATTTGTATTTTGGTTTTGTGGTAAAGTTACGACTAACTGAGCTTGTGAGCTATATTTTGGTGTTAATACAAAGAAAGTTAATCCCCCTGCTAAACCTAACCCCACAAACATACACACGATAATGGTAAAAACATGCTTTTTAATAATCGTAAAAATATCTTTTAAATCAATTGTTTCTTCGACTTCCATCAACCTATTTCCTTTCTTACATTCTTCCTGCAGCTTGCATTTGAGTCTTTACTTCTCTCACTTTATTTTCTAAAGCGTCTGATAAACCTTGATGTTGCACAGAATATAAAGTATTTACTAATTGCGCATAAGTATCTGCATTGGCATTTTCAGCAACTTGTCCATTGACCACCATTTGATTAATCATATCTAAGGTTGTCGCTGCTTGATTACATTCGTCTTGTGCCAAATTTAGATATCCATTTGCAAGGTTTTTCCAATTTCCTTCAGGCATTTCACTGACTTTTTGTAATAGCTCAGTGACTTTTTCAGCCTTGGTATCAAGATTGATTACCGCTTGATCATTTAATGCTTGCCAGTTCACTGCATCTGCTTGAAATAGGGCAGCGATTTGATCTTGAAGATTTGATTTATCATATGCTTGTGACACACGGCGTAATAATTCAGCTTGTTTGTCCGCAAAACTTGCATCTTCTTGTGGCAAATCTTGTTTTTTCAATTGATAACTATCCGCAGAAACCCTCATCCCATTGATTTGCGTTTTCAAGTCTGAAATTTGCTCCGTATTTGTCTCAGGATTCAATAAATCATCATTCTCATCTGTAAATAACTGATTCACTTGTTTGGTTAATTCATCCATTTTAGAGGACTGCTGTTTAATCGTTACTTGAGCACTGGCTAGTCGTTGTTCATAGTTTTTGTGCTGATAAACTTTATAACCAAACACAACAATTGACAAAGAGATGGCCGCAATAAGTAATAAGCCAAACACTTTTCCAATTTTTTTCAAATTAATCCCTCCATTAAATATTTATCTAAACCAAGAGAATTTTGATCTTCTTAATTCTCGGTAAGGTTCAAATTCGATTGGGTCACCATTAATTAAATCCTTGGCTACTTGTTTCATTTTATCAACGAGTTCGATACCTTGGTCTTTGGCAATCGCATCATAGGCTTCTTTGAGATAAAAGTTACGCTTATGAATCCCATGTGCGTCAGAAGCGACCATTTGGACCATTCGATTTTCGACCATTAATTTCGCTGTTTTTTGAATTTCTTTACCAAACTTACCCACATAACTTGGTGCAGTGAGTTGGGCTAAACATCCCATATCCAAAAATTCAATGAGTCGATTTGGTTCTTTGATAAATCCAGCATTGCGCTCTGGATGCACAATGACCGGAATTTTTCCTTTATCCAAAAGTTGATAGAAAATATTTTCTGCACTTTCTGGGATACTATTACTTGGAAACTCGATTAAAATATAAGTATCGTCTAAATCAGTAAATAATAAACGGTCCTTTGCTAGATCATCCATTAATAAGGTAGTTAGACGAACTTCTTGCCCTTCTAATACCGTCAATGGGATTTGATGTTCATCCAATACTTCTTGTAACTCAGCTACTTTTTCAATGATATCTGCTTTGGGGTTGATATATTTTCCATTATTGTGGTGTGGGGTACACAAAATATGGGTAATCCCTTGTTTTACAGCATAACGTGCCATATCGAGACTATCTTCTATTGTTTGGGCACCGTCATCCACACCAGGTAAAATATGACAATGTAAATCAATCATC
>DGYFR06203__coassemble_2427_pt1 | contig 9416 bp, 7 predicted proteins | sample DGYFR06203__metabat2_low_PE_022 | metagenome-assembled genome bin DGYFR06203 | reverse complement strand
GATATTTGACTAACGGACTTTGAAGTAGCAAAATATACTTTAGAAACCACAATGGAGGAGAAGGGATTATGGCATTTTTTATCAGATTATCAGAAGAAGAAAGAAAGCTTGCGGAAAGTTATGCGAGACTCCATGCAATGTCATTAGGAGAAGCATTTAAGAAAGCCTTATTCGAACGCATAGAGGACGAATACGATCTCGTTATTGCAAAAGAAGCGTATCAGGACTATGTAAATAGCGGCTACAAATCTACACCTGTAGCAGAATTTTGGAGTGAACTAGATGAAGAACTATCATTTAAAGCTTACTAATCGCTTCAAAAAAGAATTTAGAAATTTGGATAATTATATACAAGTACTCATCGTTTCTTTTTTGTATAAATTCATTTCTATTTTTTCATTTCAAAAAATAGAGGTCTTTCCATCATCATCAAATGGGAAGACCTCTATTATGTTGTTTAGTTTGCTACGATATTGACTAATTTATTTGGTACAGCAATCACCTTGCGGACAGTCTTGCCAGCAATTTGTTCTTTGACTTGTTCATTGGCTAAAGCAAGTTCTTCCAAGGCTTCTTTACTACTATCGACTGGTACCATTAGTTTGGCACGGACTTTTCCGTTGATTTGGCAAACAATTTCTACTTCTGATTCAACTAAAGCTGCTTCATCAAAGGTAGGCCATGGCACATAAGAGATACCACCTTCATTGCCTAAGATTTCCCACAATTCTTCAGCGATATGTGGAGCAATTGGCGCTAATAATTGAACAAAACCTTCAATATAGGCATAAGGAAGTGCATCTGCCTTATAAGCTTCATTGACAAAGACCATCATTTGAGAGATAGCTGTGTTAAAGTGTAGGTTTTCGAAGTCTTCTGTCACTTTCTTCACAGTTTGGTTATAGACTTTATCTAATTTACCATCGTTAAAAGTTGTGATGCGGTCTCTAAGTTTACCATTTTCATCAACAATCAGACGCCATACACGGTCTAAGAATTTACGACTACCTTCAAGGCCATTTTCGCTCCAGGCAATCGAAGCATCCAACGGTCCCATAAACATTTCATAAAGACGTAAAGTATCGGCACCATATTGTTTCACGACATCATCTGGGTTTACGACATTGCCGCGAGATTTAGACATTTTTTCATTATTTTCGCCTAAAATCATGCCTTGGTTAAATAATTTTTGGAATGGTTCTTTCGTTGGCACCACGCCTAAATCATACAAGAATTTATGCCAGAAACGAGCATACAATAAGTGTAATACCGCATGTTCAGCTCCCCCAATGTAAATATCTACTGGCAACCATTGTTTTAATTTTTCATAATCGGCCAAGGCTTGTTTGTTGTGTGGATCAACATAGCGTAAGAAGTACCATGAACTACCCGCCCATTGTGGCATGGTATTGGTTTCACGACGACCTTTCAAGCCTGTCTTAGGATCGACCACATTGACCCAATCTGTAATGTTGGCTAATGGTGATTCACCGGTACCACTTGGTTTGATATTATCCGCTTTAGGCAAACGCAATGGTAATTCTTCTTCGCTTAAAGCAGTGGTTGTGCCATCTTCCCAATGAATGATTGGAATTGGTTCGCCCCAGTAGCGTTGACGTGAGAATAACCAGTCACGAAGACGATAGCTGACTTCTTTTTTACCCACACCATTTTCTTCTAACCAAGCAACCATTTTATCAATAGCTTCTTGTTTATTTAAACCATTTAAAAAGTCAGAATTGATGTGTTCGCCATCTTCTGTGAAAGCTTCCTTCGTTACATCGCCCCCAGCTAAGACAGGGATAATTTCAAGGTCAAATGTTTTTGCAAATTCAAAGTCGCGTTCATCATGCGCTGGAACTGCCATAATCGCCCCAGTTCCGTATGAAGCAAGCACATAATCCGCAATCCAAATTGGTATTTCTTTTCCATTGACTGGGTTAATTGCATAGGCTCCGGTAAAGACCCCAGTTTTTTCCTTAGCTAAATCAGTACGGTTTAAGTCAGATTTTTTCGCTGCTTGGGCGATATAGTCTTCCACCGCTTGCATTTGTTCTGGTGTCGTAATTTCTTTCACAAGTGGTAATTCTGGTGCCATCACTGCATATGTCGCACCGAACAATGTATCAGGACGAGTGGTAAAGACGGTAAATTCTTTGTCCGTATCGGCTACTTTAAAGGTTACATTTGCACCGACTGAACGACCAATCCAGTTACGTTGCATTTCTTTGATACTTTCTGGCCAGTCTAGTTCTTCTAAATCATCTAATAGGCGGTCTGCATAAGCGGTAATCTTCAACATCCATTGACGCATTGGTTTACGAATAACGTCATAACCACCACGTTCACTCTTACCATCGATGACTTCTTCATTGGCAATAACCGTACCTAATTCAGGCACCCAGTTTACCGCAACTTCTGCTTCATAGGCTAATCCTTTTTCATATAATTTTGTGAAAATCCATTGCGTCCATTTGTAATATTCAGGATCAGTCGTGTTGACTTCACGATTCCAGTCATAACTAAAACCTAAAGAATTAATTTGACGACGGAAGGTTTCGATATTTTTCTTGGTGAATTCTGCTGGATCATTGCCGGTATCTAAAGCATATTGTTCCGCAGGTAAACCAAAGGCATCCCAACCCATTGGATGTAAGACGTTATAACCTTGTGCCCGTTTGAAACGAGATAAAATATCAGTTGCCGTATACCCTTCTGGATGACCAACGTGTAAGCCTTGCCCAGATGGATAAGGGAACATGTCTAGTGCATAGAATTTTGGCTTATCGGGATCTGTTGTTGTATTGAACGTATTGTGAGCAGCCCAATACTTTTGCCATTTTTTCTCAATGGTCTTGTGATTGTAATTCACTTGCTTTTCCTCCTAAAAAATATGGTATATCTTGAACCTTAGACTAGCTAAAGGGTCCTGATGAAATCATGTTGTGTGAATATTTCATGTATTGATTGCTTATCCGCTCGTAGCTGATTGGCCTTATACACGGTGTTCGGCAGCTAGACATTGTGAAATTCGCCCTCCCGTTTGAGAAAATCTCCTTTCATCCGATTTTCTCAACGGTAGGTAAGCACACGAATTTCTTCATGTCTTACCGAGCCGCCTCACAACCTTATACACGGTGTTCGAAGGGTAGCTACATCGCATCTAAGCCGGCCTGCATAGGAAAATCTTAAAATATAATGGATTTTCCTGTCATTCCGGACAAACTTAGCTTTCTCGGTATCAATCAACTAAATACTCGGAAAATTCACCCTCCTGCTTAAGAAAATCTCCTTTCATCCGATTTTCTTAGCATTATGTAACACATGAATTTTCTCGTATTTGACCAAGTCAATTGATAACCTTTTACTTGTAGCTAATCGACCCTTCTCACAACCTTATACAAAAAGTCCTATAAGGAACGTAATATTCCCTATAGGACGTCATTCACACGTGGTACCACCTATTCTTCATCAGACATTGCTGACCTTGAACATGTTAACGATTGTCACCGTGGATGCCTACTACTTTCAGCACCCATCACTTCAAGGCGAGCTTCAAAAGTTGTCAGGAGTATTTGCACCAACCATACTCTCTCTGAATCTGCATCACTTTTTACTGTTCCTTGTCAATGTGAAGTATAAGTTGGTTTTATCGTAACAAATTTTACAATAAAATTCAAGTTAACAATCGTTCTCTTCTACTATTTTCCGTATTTGCTATAGCAGAAATGTTGTCTAGGTTAAGATTATTACATCCGTACAGCAAAATCAGGTGCAAAATTTGCTACTGAGCCAATTTTTACAAAGTCACCAGGCTCTGAAGCATAAATATATGAACCGTTTCCTAAAGCAATCGCTACATGGTAACTACTACCTTGAGAACCCCAAAAATACAAATCCCCTGCTTTAGCTTGATCAACAGAAATAATTGTACCAGCTTTTTCTTGAGCTACTGTATTGCTACCAATATCACGTCCTGTTACTTGCAAGAACACATAGCGAGTATAACCCGAACAATCAAAACTATCTGGTCCTTTTGCCCCCCAAGCATAAGGTTTTCCAATATGTTTATTTGCTTCAGCTACAATAGCCGCTCTATTTAAGTTATTCGAAGAACTATTCGTATTCGTTGTATTCGAACTAATTAAATTAACTGTAGCTGACGAATTACTTGTTTGACTTACCAATAATTGTTTGCCCGGATAAATTACATCACTAGTCAATCCATTCATATTCTTTAATTGACTCACAGATAAGCCATGTTTATTAGCAATTGCCCAAAGGCTATCTCCAGAAGCAACCGTATATGTCTTACTAGTGCTTGTTGATGTATTACTTGACGTTGTCGACCCTTGGCTTGGTGCTGGTGTTGTCGTAGCTATTTTACTTGGCGCTGTCGTACTTGTATTATTCCCTTGACCTACTTTTAATGTTTGACCTGGATAAATTATGTCACTAGTCAATCCATTCATATTCTTTAATTGGCTCACAGATAAGCCATGTTTATTAGCAATTGCCCAAAGGCTATCTCCAGAAGCAACCGTATATGTCTTACTAGTGCTTGTTGATGTATTACTTGACGTTGTCGACCCTTGGCTTGGTGCTGGTGTTGTCGTAGCTATTTTACTTGGCGCTGTCGTACTTGTATTATTCCCTTGACCTACTTTTAATGTTTGACCTGGATAAATTATGTCACTAGTCAATCCATTCATATTCTTTAATTGGCTCACAGATAAGCCATGTTTATTAGCAATCGACCACAGGCTATCCCCAGATTTCACAGTGTAGCTTGAAGCATTGCTAGTTTGAGTATTCGTTACCGGATTAGTTGTTGCACCTGTATTCGTATTTGCACTGGAGGTTGTAGAACTTGTACTACTTGCGCCTGTTTTCACTGTTAGTTTTTGTCCAGCATAAATCATGTCACTACTCAAGCCATTCATACTCTTTAATTGGGCAACAGATAAGCCGTGTTTATTGGCAATTGACCACAAACTGTCTCCCGCTTTAACCGTATAATTGCCAACGGATGCAGTCTGGTTACTTCCTGTATTCGTTGATTGATTTTGTGATGGGATACTTGGCGTTGTCGGCGTTGGTACAGTTGTTGTGCCATTGCTACTACTAATCAAGCGAATTTTCAACACTTGTCCTGGATAGATAAAATTATTTTGTATATTATTTAAACTACGTAAAGTATCCATCGAAATACCGAATTGATGGGCAATCTTCCAAACTGAATCGCCTGCTACCACAGTATAAGTCTGAGCATTCGAAGTGGTTGGGTTGTTAGATACTCCCGGTGTACTCGGAGTTGGAGTCACAGCTGTATTTCCCGTGCCTGTTTGAATCGACAATTTTTGTCCTACATAAATCATATCACTGGACAAATTATTCCAACTTTTCAATTGTGTAATAGTCACACCAAATTTGCGTGAAATTGCCCATAATGTATCACCAACAGAAACAGTATAAGTTGAGCCACCGAGATTACCAGTAGATTGACTTGGGTTATTAACTACTCCTGCATTGTTTTCTGAACTAATCCCTCCACCAATCACTGTAGAAGGAGTGCCATTACTCGCAGTATCGTATCGCGTTAGCCCGTATGTTTCAATAATACGGTTTAACGAAGTTGCATAGTTAGGATCGGTTGCATAACGTCCGGTCAACCAAGCTGTAGCGTCACGATATGAAGTGGTATTACTCTTCCAAGCCCCAGCATAGTAGTAGACCCCAGATTGGAAAGAGACCGTTCTTAACGTACGCGCATTATCCATAAATGATTCTGCATAAGAAGGATAGCGACGGAAAGGCTCATTTTTCGTCACCCATTGGCCATTTAAAAATTCCAATGTATCCATGTAAACGGTTTGACCATTATAACTACCTTTAATGCCGAATAAATTATAGTTTGGCGCTTGGGCTAAAGTACTTTGACCCCAAGCACTTTCTAAAATCGCTTGAGCCATCATAACTGAAGCATATAAATCATTGGCATTGGCTACAGACTGGGCATGTGGGGCGATTTGATTGATAAATTGTTGTTGACTAGATGCACTGCTATATTGCACAGTATCTGCCTGAACATTCACCGCAGGCATTAATGGGGCAGCCACACTTACAGCCGTCACAGTACTCCCCACAACAGCCGCCGTTTTACTTAATTTGCGGTATTTTTTATGATTTGTTGTATGATGATTCACTTGATAACCGGTATGTTTTTTCATTTCCTATCCTCCACCATCAATAAATTAGCGATTCAAAATATTATTTTAAAAAGACTATCCAAAAACCTTTTAAGCAAACATATGCACTTGCAAAATATCTATCTAAAAACTCAAGATTTATTATACACCAAAACCTTAAGCTTTACTTTAAAAATGCATGAAACTCATCAATTTGTTATATTCTTAATCGGATGGTCAAACTTTTCCTACCCAAAGGACATAATTCTTTATAAAAATTTAGAAAAACAGCGCGTATTTTCACTACTTACTACTAAAAAACTACTATTTCGGCTATAATAGAACTCAAACTTATTCATTTGACGTAATATGACTGAAATGTTTAAGAAAATTATTCGTATCTAGAAAGGAAAAGACATGACGAAAAACAAACTTTATTATCAATTTGCCGGTAGCTGCTTTTTACTACTATTTGCGGCTTTGACTTACATCGCTAAATTTTATCCGACAACTCTGAAAGGCTTTGACACAACGATCAGTCAAACCATTCAAGCGCTACGTCCACAAGGTACCGCCTTTTTTAGTTGGATAACCAAATTTGCCAATGTGATTACCATGGTCATCTTAACCATCGCCATTATAGCCGTCTTAATCTATGGACGGCGCAAACTAGAGGCAATTTGGTTAAGTACTGGCATGATTGGTGTGGCTTTAGCTTTAACAAATATAGTGAAAGTGTTAGTCCATCGCCTACGTCCAAGTGGTGAGCATCTGGTCCACGCGCCAGGCTATAGCTTTCCTAGTGGGCATTCTTCTGGTAGTATGGTTTTATATGGGACACTGATTTTCTTCGTGCCACTTTTTATTCACAACAAGACCAGTCAACGCATTTGCCAAGTTATCCTCGCTTTATTCATCTTGCTCATTGGGTGTAGCCGTATCTATCTTGGCGTGCATTATCCAAGCGATGTCCTGGCTGGCTATTCACTAGGCTTAGGTTGGTTGCTGTTGACCTATCCTATTTATGCCGAAAAACGTTTTGTCCAAGAATTTAACAAACGTGCTTAATCCTTTTTCGGCTCAGAATCATAATATAAGGAAGTTATTAGATGAAATTTTTATATGCAGAAGATCAAAATAAACGTTATCACTCATGGAATTATGCCTTAAGACAACAATTCGGTGAGAAAATCTTTAAAGTTCCGATTGATGGTGGCTTTGATTGTCCGAACCGTGATGGCACCGTCGCTCATGGTGGCTGTACTTTTTGTAGCGTATCTGGCTCAGGGGATATGATTGTCGCACCTGAAGATCCACTACCGATTCAATTTCAAAAAGAGATTGATATGATGCATCAAAAATGGCCTGGCGTTGCACAATATATCGTCTATTTCCAAAACTTTACCAATACACACGCACCACTAGCCGTCATCAAAGAACGTTTCGAACAAGTGGTGAATTTGCCTGGAGTGGTCGGCTTATCGATTGGGACACGTCCGGACTGTTTGCCTGATGATGTCGTGGAATACTTAGCCGAACTGAACGAACGCCTTTATCTTTGGGTCGAACTAGGCCTACAAACTACCTATGAACAAACCAGCGAGCTAATCAATCGCGCCCATAGCTATCAAACCTATTTAGACGGTGTTGCTAAATTACGCAAGCACAATATTCGTGTCTGCACCCACTTGATTAATGGCCTCCCTGGCGAAACTTATGAAATGATGATGGAAAATGTCAAACGAACGATTCTCGATTCTGATATTCAAGGGATTAAATTGCACCTACTTCATTTGATGCGCAATACCCGCATGCTCCGAGATTATCACGAAGGACGGTTGCGCTTATTAGGCTTTAAAGAATATGTCGATATCATTTGCGACCAATTAGAACTGATTCCACAAGACATTATCATCCATCGTCTAACCGGAGATGCACCATTTGAGTCGATTGTCGGTCCGATGTGGAGTTTGAAAAAATGGGAAGTCCTAAACGCCATTGATCAAGAAATGTTGCGCCGTGATTCTTATCAAGGCAAATTCGATATTCGTAAGCAGGTGAACATATGCTAAAAACTGCCTTACATTTTAGCCATCAACTCTTAAGGGAATGCGTACAGCCTGGGGATATCGTAGTTGATGCAACGATGGGAAATGGCCATGATACCTTGTTTTTAGCCGAATTAGTTGGAGAAAAAGGTCAGGTTCACGCCTTTGATATTCAGCAACAAGCGCTCGAGCAAACCACCAAACGTTTAAGTGAGGCCAATCTAACCTCGCGTGTTGCTTGCCATCTAGTAGGGCATGAGCATGTTCTAGACTATTTAGCCCCAGAAGATCAAATCCAAGCAGCTATTTTTAATCTAGGTTATTTGCCGAATAGCGATAAGCACTGTATTACACTCCCTGAAACAACCAAGCAAGCTTTAGACGGGCTCTTATCGCGACTAAAGGCTAAAGGACGCATCATTGTGGTCAGCTACTATGGTCATGCCGGTGGAGCAGAAGAATTACAGGCCGTTGAGCAATACTGCCAAGCGCTCCCCCAAGAAAGCATCAATGTGCTGAAATATCAATTTATTAATCAAAAAAATCAACCCCCGATTCTATTTTGTATTGAAAAAAAACGACGCTAAAGTGATTTGTGCTTTAGCGTTTTTTGGTACAATCATATTGTAAACGTTTAAATTTAGATGAGGAGCGAGCAAATATGAAAAAGAATTTATCCATTGTTCTTTTAGTGATGATTGTTGCGGGGCTTAGTTTTTTGGTAGGACGTTTCAGCCAACCCAGTCAATTAGAAGTATATCAGGTCAATTTTCAGGATTTAGAAGATTTGGATTTAAAAGGCTTAGAACTGGTTAGTAATCAAAAGCAAGTCGTAGTCACGAAACTACCGCAAATAGACAATCTCATTGATGAAAAAGTGAAAAATATTGCAGTCGTTATTACCGCAAAAGATCAAGAAATAGCAAGTGTATCTCGTAGTATCGAATGGCAGAATGGACAAGTCAAAGGATTAACAGACGCAGAGCTTAATGTAGCGATTCCTAAAAAGATTAAGATTACGCCTAAAGATATGCTAACCGCTAAAGTCACGCTCCACTATCAAGAAGGATTGCCTAAGAGCCAAACATGCAAAGTAAAACTACAACAATTTTTGCAAAAATAAATAAAAGCGTACCTACCTCGTAACCAATGAAGTAGATACGCTTTTTCCTTAGTTTGC
>DGYFR06203__coassemble_2226_pt1 | contig 11370 bp, 10 predicted proteins | sample DGYFR06203__metabat2_low_PE_022 | metagenome-assembled genome bin DGYFR06203 | reverse complement strand
AGTAGCGCATGACTGTTAATCATGATGTCGTAGGTTCGAGTCCTACTGCCGGAGTTCATTTGACTAACTCAGTAAAGTGGGTTAGTCTTTTTTCTTTTACTGAAGTTATGATAGAATAATAGCAAAATGGTATTACCCAGAAAGGAAAAGACGATGAATAGTCAAACAAAAATTAAAGCACTCTTTTTTGATTTTGATGGAACAATTGTTGATTCTAGTAAAAGTATTTTTGCCTCTATTCAGTATGCAATGCAGCAATTGAATCAACCCCCTTTAGATGAAAAAATGTTGGTGACTTTTGTTGGGCCTCCATTATTAGATAGTTTTTTAAGAATAGGCTTGACAACAAACTTAGCGAATGAAGCGGTATTAAAATATCGTGAATACTATCAAGATCATATGCATTTTGTTCAGCTTTATCCTCAAATGAAAGAAGTCTTAGCGCAATTAAAAGATAGTTACCAATTGTATATTGCTAGTTCTAAGCCAGAAGTCTTTGTTAAGAAAATCGCGCGCTTAATGGATGTTGATCAATATTTTACAGCCATTTATGGTGCTGATTTAGAGGGAAAGCGTGCAAAAAAATCTCAAGTTATTGCCTATGCCTTAAGCGAAAATCCAAATTTAGAACCAAGTACAATTAGAATGATTGGCGATCGCAGTCATGATTGTCTAGGAGCTAATGAAAATAAAATCGCATCCATTGGTGTTACTTATGGTTTTGGTAGTAAAGAGGAGCTAGAAGATGCAGGTGCTACAGAAATTGTTACAAGTCCTACACAATTGTTAGAAATACTGTAGCTAAGAAACGGATACCCTTTTTTAAGTGCTAAATAGTTTTCTATTTCATTTTAGCGCACGTTATCTTTAGCTTTATCAATAGGAAAGAAAAAAACTAAAAAAAGTTGTAAAAACTCATTGACAAAGTTTTAATTCTCTGTTATTCTATATCTTGTCTTGAGTTGCCGCCTTAGCTCAGCAGGTAGAGCACCACCATGGTAAGGTGGGGGTCGCCGGTTCAAGCCCGGCAGGTGGCTTTCAATTTAAAAAAGCAAAAAAAAAAGCTTGAAAAAAATTGAATTATCTGTTATATTAATAACATCTTATTCCGGCATAGCTCAGTTGGTAGTAGCGCATGACTGTTAATCATGATGTCGTAGGTTCGAGTCCTACTGCCGGAGTTGATAATTTTTATCAAACAATTTCATATTTTTCCGGCATAGCTCAGTTGGTAGTAGCGCATGACTGTTAATCATGATGTCGTAGGTTCGAGTCCTACTGCCGGAGTAAGACACTTATCAGATGATAGGTGTTTTTTTTATTTATATTGCTAATTAAATCAAGACTTTTAACAGTTCTATTGCTATAATAATTTTATATAAAAGAAAGGATTTGACAAATTTGGCACAAAGATACTCAATTAAACATGAAATTGCTTACTATGAATGTGATATTAATCAACAAATGACGCTTCCATCTTTAATCCAGGTAATGATTAAAGCATCTGAGGAACAAAGTGATCATTTAAATCGTGGGAGCAGTTATGTCAATCAACTGAATCTAGGTTGGGTGATTACGAACTATGAAATCGATGTTGATCGGATGCCACGTTTAGGTGAGAAAATCATTTTTTCAACTTTAGCAACTGCTTATAATAAATTCTTTTGCTATCGTGATTTTTATATAGAAGACGAGGCGGGTAATCGATTGGTGACTGTCTCTTCAGTTTTTGTCTTAATGGATTTATCAACGCGAAAAATTAAGGCTGTAGATGAAGAAATTATTGCTCCATATGAAAGCGAAAAAATTAAAAAGATTAAACGATTTAATAAAATGCAGCCACTCTCAAATCCTAAAACAAGTCCTTTCAAAGTAAGATTCTATGATATAGATAGTAACAAACACGTGAATAATGCTATTTATTTCAATTGGCTTTTAGATGTTTTAGGCTATGAATTTTTGAGCACACATACGATTAAAAATGTGAATATTCGTTTTGATAAGGAAATTGAATTTGGGAATGTTGTTGATAGTTATTATGAAACTGAAATAACAGATAACGAGGAGCAAATTATTTCTAGACACCAGGTCAAAGTTAGTGAAGAATTGTGCTGTGAAGCTGAAATATTATGGAATAAACTATGAAAGTTATATTAATTTACAGATTTACAAATAGAGTTTTTTTAGTATTCACATAACAAAAAATATGATAGAATGACCTTGAAAATAAAAAAGGAGGGAAGGCAATACGCCTAAAATATGAACATTAAAGCGATTTTTTTTGATATTGATGGTACTTTGTTTAATGGGAATGGCTCTGTATTAGCAAGTACTAAGCGCGCGATTGCTTTAGCTCAAGCACAAGGCATTCTTTGTGGTGTAGCGACTGGGCGTGGTTATCCCAATGTATTGAGTTTAGTTGGTGAGTTAGGTTTAGACTTTTATGTGACATATAATGGGCAATACGTTGTTTATCAAAATCGTGTCATTCATGCGCATCCTTTTAATGAAGAAGCTTTAAATCAAGTGATATCTTATGCTAAGTTACATCATAAACACATTTTATTTGGTGCTGGAGAGAAAATGACGGGTAGTTTAACAATGTTAGTTGGTCAATCAAAGCATTTTGCAAAATTATTATATCGTCTACCCAAAGGCAATCATCTGTCTACAGGTGTAAAGTTGTTAAAAAGGTTGACTATTCGTCGTAAACGTCGTCACTATCCGCAATCCTCTGATTTTAAAGAGCCAATCTATCAATGTATATTAATGGCTTCTCGGTCAGAATTAACTCGTTTAAAAGAGAGTTTAACATTGTGCGATATACAGCGTTCGACCTCGCAATCTGTAGACATTGTCCCTAAAGGTGGGTCAAAGGATAAAGGAATTGTTGAGCTAGTGAATTATTTAGGCCTAACCATGCATGAAGTAGCTGCATTTGGTGATTATTTTAATGATATCGATATGTTAAAATCAGTTGGGCTAGGAGTGGCTATGGGAAATGCCAAAAAACAAGTGAAAGAAATTGCTGATTATGTGACTGCAGATAATAATCATGATGGCATATATCTTGCATTGAAGCATTTCAATATAATTTAGGAAAGAGTGGTTATTTTGACACCTTATCAAATGGCAAGCGAATTTCATCGAATTTTTGATGATCGTGCACCGAAACAACCGACAGCCTTCAATCTCCAAGAAGCGATTTTTCGGCAAGGATTTAAGATAGAAGAGATTATTGAATTGCTTTATGCTACAAGTCGTGATGAGCAAATGTTTGAACAAAGCGTTGCGGCGATGCATCAAGCAATTGAAAAGAGTAGAGAAAAATTGTTAGCAAAAGGTGAGCCGATAAATGAGTCAGATGAGGAGATATTAGTCAATCAAGTAGATGCTTTAGTTGATTTGCTTTATTTTGTTTATGGTTCGTTTGTGCTATTAGGTGTGGATCCTGATCCGATGCTGAAAATTGTTCATCAAGCAAATATGGGTAAGCTTTTCCCTGATGGCCAACCACATTACGATGAAATCACCCATAAAGTATTAAAACCTAAAGACTGGGCGGAAAAATATGCTCCTGAAGGTAAAATTAGGGAAGAACTTGAAAAGCAAAAACATCATTAAAAAAAGACAGGAAAGACTATTATTTAGGTCTTCCTGCCTTCTTGTTTATGCTTATCAATTAGTCAAAGAAGGTGTAATAAAGTGAACGAATCGCTGCTTTTTCATCTTTATCTTGTATACCAAACATGATGCTTACTTCTGAGGAGCCTTGATTAATCATTTCGATATTAATTTTCTTTCTAGCAAGCGCAGCCGTACTTTCAGCAGTGACCCCCACTTTTTCACGCATACCTTCGCCAACGACAACCACCATCGTAATATTGTGCTTAATACGTAATTCATCAGGATCAATTTCATAGGCGATTTTTCGAAGGAGTTCTTCTTCTGTTTCTTCTGTCAGTTGGTTTGCTCGTAAAATAATGGAAATATCATCAATTCCAGAAGGCATATGTTCATATTTGATATTGAAATCTTTGAGAATCTGTAATACACGTAAGGTAAAGCCTACTTCATGGTTCATGAGATATTTGCTGATATAAATCATGCTAAACCCGCCATCGCTAGCAATTCCGACAACCGTTTTTTCATGTTTGTGTTTTTCATGGACAATTTGTGTACCTGGGTGCGTAGGGTTATTCGTGTTTTTAATCACCACGGGAATTTTTGCTTGGAATGAAGGAATTAAAGCTTCATCGTGGAAGACAGAAAAACCTGCATAAGCTAATTCACGCATTTCTCGGTAACTGATTTCTTTAATTAATTCTGGTTCATGAATAATACCAGGGTGTGCGGAATAAATACCATTCACATCAGTAAAGTTTTCGTATAATTCAGCATTCATGCCGGCAGCGATAATAGCGCCAGTAATATCAGAGCCACCACGAGAAAAAGTACAAATATTTCCTTCTTCAGTAATCCCAAAGAAACCAGGAATAACTAAGATATCAGGATTTTTTGCCCACTTATGAATGATTGGGTAAGCCTTATTCAAAATACGTGCATTCTTGGGCTCATCTGTTACATACATTCCGATTTCTTTAGGGGAAATATAGCGTGCTTTTAGTCCCTCAGCTTTTAACACACCAGCAATTAAGCGTGCATTATTATCTTCCCCACGAGATAAAATAATATCATAAAGGTGTTCATTTCCTTTTGTTTCAAGCGTACGTAACTTTTCCAAATCTTCACGAATAGCGGTAAGAATATGTGCATCGACGTGAAAAGCTTGGCCAATTTCTTCATAACGATTATAAATAGCTTCTATTAAGCGAGAAGGGTCTTTGCCGGCAATCAGCTTATCATGTAGAGAAATTAATAAATCTGTCACTTTGATATCATCACTGTGACGCTTTCCTGGTGCCGAAACAACAATATATCTACGTGCAGGATCATCTTTAATAATGTTCACTACCTTTCTCACTTGATCTGAACTGGCAAGTGAACTTCCTCCAAATTTTGCAACTTTCACTTTTTAAATCTCCTCCTTTTAGAAAGGTTTTCTTAAAATGTAACGTTTATAGACTAATAAATCAAGCCTTTTTTATTAAAAAAATGAATATTTGTCGATAAAAATGAGAAAAAGATTAAAATTCTTTAGGGAGGATGCTTTTTTTGGTGCATTTTATTCCTCTTAAAAGGAAAATCAAGAAAATATTAATTCTTTGTAAAAAAGTTGAAAAAATTTTACTTTTATTTCAGTAAGAATAGTGAATGATGGGGCAGTTTGTGATATAATTCATTGCAGATGCCTTTTTGACCAGAAATATATCTATATTTCAATTAGTATTCTTGTAGTAGTACCTGATGAACATCTGTGTAAATGTATTTTTTAGGAAACTGGAGGAATCAATTGTGGGAAGTAATCTGATTATTGGAATAGTCATCGCAATAATTGTGGCTGCGGCCATTGTTTACTTTGTGGGATATTTTGTAAGAAAGAAAACATTGGCTAGGCTCGATGAATTGGAGCAACGAAAGGAACAATTATTTGATCTTCCGGTGATTGAAGAGGTCGATGAAGTGAAGAAAATGCACTTAGTCGGCCAAAGTCAGAATACTTTTAGAGAATGGAATCAAAAATGGACCGATCTTTCTACGACAGCATTTGCTGATTTGGAAAGTCAAATTTTAGAAGTCGAATCTTTAAATGAAACCTTCCGTTTTATGAAAGCAAAACAAGCTGTTGAAGAGGCAGAAGTTGCTTTGCTGAATATGGAAGAAGATGTTGCTGAGATTCGTAATGGTCTTAAAGAGTTGCGTGAAAGTGAAGAACGTAATTCTCTACAGGTTCAAAATGCTTTAGACAAGTATCAAGAATTGAAGAAGAGAATGCGTGAAGAGTCTGATACTTTTGGACCTGCTTATTCTGAATTACAAAAGCAGTTAAAGAGTATTGAAATTGAATTTACTCAATTTGTAACTCTTAATACCTCAGGTGATCCCGTCGAAGCTCGTGAAGTTTTACAAACAGCTGAAAATCACACTTACACATTAGAAGATGTGATGAATCGCTTGCCGGTATTGTATGAAGATCTAAATAAGACTTTCCCAGATCAACTAAAAGAAATCGAAGAAGGTTATCAAAAGTTAATTGATGATCACTTTGTTTTCCCTGAAAATAATTTCTTAGCGGAAGTCAGTCGTGTACGCGAAAGAATTGAAAACTCTATGCGTGATTTAGCCAAGACTGAAGTGAATTTAGTTGAGCCGGCCAATAGCGATACAGCTAACGACATTGACGCTTTATATAGTATTATGGAGCGAGAGATTGAAGCGAAGAAATATGTCTTGAAAAATCGTGAAGTTATTGCCGATTATGTGGCGTTTGCAACGAAAAACAATCGTCAATTATTGATTGAAATTGATCACACTGCTCAAAGTTATACGTTAAATCATAACGAATTGGGTCGTGTACGCGGTTTTCAAACAGAAGTTGATGAATTAGTTCGTCGTAATACAGACATGATGGAAAAAATGGATGGACATAAGATTCCGTATTCTGAAGTACAAGAATTTTATAAATATGCCTATAAGATTTTAGACGATATTCAGAATCAACAAGTTGAAATTGATGAAGAATTACGAGAACTACGACGCGGTGAAAAAGTTGCTCAAGAAAAGGTGGAGAATTTCGAGTTTCAATTGCGTAATTTAAAACGTTTTGTAGAAAAACAACGCTTACCTGGGTTACCAAATGATTACTTAGAATTCTTCTTTATGGTGACTGACCACGTTGAAGGCTTAAATCGAGCATTAAATAAAATTCGCATTAATATGGAAGACATCAATCGTTATGTAGATACTTGTCAAGATGATTTAGATAAGCTTGATAAGGAAACACATGACTTAGTAGATGCTGCGGCTCTAACCGAACAAATGATGCAATATGCAAATCGCTATCGTCATTCTCATCCTGATATCAAAGCTTCAATTGATCGAAGCTTAGATTTATTTACGAATACTTATCAATATCAAGAGGCACTTGATGAGATTGGCACTGCATTAGAACGTGTAGAACCAGGTGCATTTGCGCGTATTGAAAACTTCTATTTCAATCATCGCGAATTAGTGTAAAACCACTGATAACTATGTCTATGAAAGAAGAGTGAGTTTATCTTGCTCTTCTTTTTTGGTATTGGCAACTTGAAACGCATAAGAATTGTCGCTATAATGGTAAAGGTTTATAAATGAGGAGGAATTTTATTGATCTATTTTGATAATAGTGCAACGACGAGTATTCATCGTTTAGCTTTAGATGCTTATGTAAGAACCAGTCAAACCATCATGGGAAATCCTTCTAGCTTGCATCGTTTAGGAACACAAGCCAATCGGTTATTACAAGAAGCAAGAAAACAAATCGCAGGCTTACTTGATGTACATACAGATGAAATTGTTTTTACAAGTGGTGGAACAGAAGGAAATAATTATATCATTAAAGGAACGGCTTATGAAAAACAAAATTTTGGTAAGCACATTATTCTTTCGGCTATTGAACATCCTTCAGTGAGTGAAACCTGTCAACAATTGGCTGCACAAGGTTTTGAAATTAGTGTTGTGCCTGTAGATAGTCAAGGTTTTGTGAAAATAGATGAGCTGAAAAAAATGATTCGCAAAGACACTATTTTAGTTTCTATCATGGCAGTAAATAATGAAGTGGGAAGCATTCAACCGATTCAAGCAATCAGTGAAGTGCTTACAGCCTTTCCAAAAATTCATTTTCACGTGGATAGTGTACAAGCAATTGGGCAAATCCCACTTTCTGACTTTTTAACAGAGCGGGTGGATTTTGCAACATTTTCTGCTCATAAGTTTCATGGTCCGCGTGGTGTGGGCTTTATTTATAAGAAACAAGGCCGTAAAATTATGCCTTTATTAGCTGGTGGCGGACAAGAACAAAATCAACGTTCAAGTACCGAAAATTTACCTGCAATTGTAGCGATGGCTAAAGCTTTACGACTAAAACTCGATCAGCAAGCACAAAAAATGACCAAGGTTGCACAATTAAAAGATTCATTGAAGTCTGCACTTGTAGCGTATCCAGAAGTAGTTGTTTTTTCTGGTGTAGATCATTTTGCTCCTCATATTCTGTGCTTTGCCTTAAAGGGGATTCGCGGCGAGGTATTGGTTCATGCATTGGAGGAAAGGGAAATCTTTATCTCTACAACCAGTGCTTGTTCCAGTCGTAAAAAAATGGCTAGTTCAACCTTACATGCTATGAATGTTGAGGATAAAATTGCTAAATGTGCAGTACGTATTAGTTTAGACGAGAACAATACGATGGCGGAAGTAGAGCAATTTTTAATCGTGTTCCGCCAACTATATCAAAAATTTACCAAAGTAATGTAAGAAAGGATGAATAGATTGGAATATAGTGAAATTATGGTTCGCTATGGAGAATTATCCACTAAAGGCAAGAACCGTAAATCATTTATTATGCAACTGGCACAAAATGTGAGAAGTGCTTTAAGTGATTTTCCAAATATTAAGATTAAAGCTGACCGTGACCGAATGCATTTATTACTCAATGGTGAAGATAGTCATGCGGTTATTGAAAAACTACAGAAAGTATTTGGGATTCAAAATTTCTCACCTAGTATCAAGGTAGAAAAATCAATTCCGGCACTTATCATAGCAGTACAGGCCGTGATGAAAGAAATTTATACTGGGACGGAAAGTTTTAAAATTACCGCCAAAAGAAGTGACCATGATTTTGAACAAACTAGTGAAGAGTTAAATTTAACATTAGGTAATGCGGTCATCGATATTTTTCCAGATATTAAAGTGCAAATGAAGCGTCCAGATATTAACTTACGCGTAGAAATTCGCTTGGATGCGGCTTATATCTCTTATGAAACGATTCAAGGTGCTGGTGGTTTACCAGTAGGAACTTCAGGTAAGGGGATGTTGATGTTATCTGGAGGGATTGACTCACCTGTAGCGGGTTACTTTGCGATGAAACGTGGGGTAGAAATTGAAGCCGTGCATTTTGCTTCACCACCTTATACGAGTGAACAAGCCTTGCAAAAAGCTAAAGACTTAACGGCTAAATTAGCACCTTATGTCGGTAGTATCCAATTTATTGAAGTGCCATTTACTAAGGTTCAAGAAACGATTAAAGAAGTGGTCCCTCAAGGTTATTGGATGACTTTAACGAGACGGATGATGTTGAGAATCACGGATGAAATCTGTCAATTACGACATGGTTTAATTATTTTAAATGGTGAATCTTTAGGGCAAGTTGCTTCACAAACCTTACAAAGTATGGTTGCGATTAATGAAGTAACGAATCGACCAGTTGTGCGACCAGTAGCGACTATGGATAAGCTTGAAATTATTGAAGTAGCCCAAGAAATTGACACTTTTGAGTTAGCCATTCAACCATTTGAAGATTGTTGCACGATTTTTGCACCACCACAGCCGAAAACACGACCAAAATTGGAAAAAGTTCATGAGTATGAGGAAAGATTTGATGTCAAAGGTTTAGTCCAAGAAGCCCTTGCCGGATTGAAAATATCTGAAATTACGCCTCATTCTAGTGAAGTTCGTGATGAGTTTGCTGATTTATTATAATTATTCAACTGATTGACTTAGCAATGTATTTTGCTGGTTCAATCAGTTTTTTACTATATCGTAAACACTTTCACAAATATTAAATAAAAAACGTTTGGCTACTTGTAAGTTTTTATCATTCGTGATAAACTCAAAATGTGAAACGATGAACAAAAATGAAAGGGAAAAATATATATGGAAGCCAAAAAAAAATTACCCAAAGCAACGGCTAAACGTCTACCAGTCTATTTACGCTATCTAAATGTTTTGCAAGACAGTGGTGTGACAAGAATTAAGTCCAAAGGTTTTGCAGAAATTACCCAGATTCCTTCAGCTACGATTCGTCGAGATTTTTCGTATCTAGGCGAGTTAGGGCGAAGTGGCTATGGTTATGATGTGCCTTATCTGATAGAAGTTTTTAGCAATTTACTAGATGTGCAAGAAGAAAAACGAATCGCATTAATCGGGTTTGGTAATCTGGGAAAAGCCTTAGCCAAGAATAATTTTAGAAGAAACGGCAATTTAAATATTGTGGCAGTATTCGATAATAATCCTGAACTTATCCATCAAGAAGTAGAAGGATTTTACGTATACAGTATTGACGAGTTAGCTCAAGTGGTACTACAAGAAAATATCACTGTGGCCATTACAACTGTGCCTAGTAAATTCTCACAAGAAGTAGTGAATCAAATTGTTGATGCAAATATTACCGCTATTTTGAGTTTTGCTCCTGACCGTGTCAATGTCCCTAAGGATGTCACAGTTCAATATATTGACTTAACCACAGAATTGCAAACCTTAATTTTCTTTGATCGAGAATACAAGAAATAAAGCATTTTATTTGTTCTTAAAAACTGCTCGTGCTAAACTAAAATAAAAAAGCAAAGGGATGGATGAACATGCAAATTACTAAGCGTGGAGAGGCTTTTTCATTAGTAAAGGAACCATTGAAGGTAGGAAATCAAGCAGTGGATTTTGAATTGAAGGATTTGAAAGATAAAGTTTTTCATTTATCTCAGTTATTAGACAAACCTTTGATTATCAGTGTGGTGCCAGATATTAATACTTCAGTGTGTTCTATACAGACGCGTAAATTTAATGAAATGATGGCTAAGTTTGAAGAAGCAAATTTTGTCACAATTTCAAATAATACGAGAGAACAACAGGAATCTTGGTGTGCAGCGGAAGGTTTGGATTTAGTGATGTTGCATGATCCTGAAAATACATTTGGTCAAGCTTATGGTGTTTTGATTCCAGAATTAAACGTATATGCGCGCAGTGTCTTTGTGATTAATAGTGATGGCAAAATCATTTATGAAGAAATTGTCCCTGAAATGACACAAGAGCCTAATTATCAAAACGCAATTGATGCCATTGTTAATCGTTAATTCTATTGCAGTTTGACTTATGGCCAACTTCATTGTAAAATATGCTTACGTTGATCAAGAGGAGTAGTAGCGTTTATTGATTTTTAGAGAGAAGACCCTTGGCTGTGAGGTTTTTAATCAAGCGTTATGAAGGTAGCTTGTGAGTACTTATCTTGAAAATATGTGTAGAGATAAGCGAGTAGTGATCGTTAACTCACTTTTGAGAGGTAGTATTGACTACAATTTAGGTGGTACCGCGTAATTTACGTCCTAATGTACAAAAGTCCAACATTTGTACATTAGGACTTTTTTATTCTAAGGATGTGAAGTGGTTCTCCCGGAAAAGAATTTGTATCTTAAAATAAATTGTAGGCAACGGATAAATAAAAAT
>DGYFR06203__coassemble_1820_pt1 | contig 21902 bp, 22 predicted proteins | sample DGYFR06203__metabat2_low_PE_022 | metagenome-assembled genome bin DGYFR06203 | reverse complement strand
TGAAATTCATTTCCTGCCTCGATTCTATGGTTTATTTGTTTATATGATAACACTTCACAAAAAGAAAGCTATTTTCTGAAGTATCAATCAAATAAATCATCATGTTTACCCGTTCTAGTTAACACCAAAGTTATACTTTCTTTCTCTATTTTATAAATCAAAAGCCAATCATCTTCAATATGTAGCTCTCTATATCCTTGCCAATTTCCTTTTAGCGAATGGTCCTTATAGAATGTCTTTAACTTATAAGTATCCTTTGAAATAATGCATTCGACAGCAACTTTAACTTTAGTAATATCATAGTGCTTCTTTTTGTATCTTTTCAAGTCTCTTTTAAATGCAGGAGTTTGCCTAATCTTCATTGATACTCTGCCACCATTCTTCTACACTATCAAACGCTTCTGTATTTCTGCTTTCTACGTCTAACCGTGCTTTGATGTTTTCTAAATCTTTTAGTGTATAGATATATTCAATAATTAAGTCAAGTTCTTCAGCATTGAGACCATTAATCATCCTAGTTAATTCATCCACTTTTGCAGACATTTTCATCGCTCCATTCTTTTTAATAAAAAAAAGCTGATTTCAATTATAATATATCATTCATTGTGATAAAAGTGAATGAATTAGTATGAAACTACAAATAAAAACAGAGATTATTCTTTATTTGGTTTATTCACAAAGAGTTAAAAATGTGTAGCAAGAATATTTCACCTTACTACACATTTTTGAGTTATTTCACTGTTTTCATCAATTTGATGGATTGTTTGAAAGCCGCCAACACACCGCGATCATTGTAAACAAGAACATTGGCTTTATACATTTTCGCTGATAAGACCATCACCACGGTACTAATCACGATATTTAGCGCTAAACTGATAAAAGCACCTGGATAGCTGACCACTTCATTGACAATTCTAAGTGGCATCGCAAAACTAGACCAATACGGAATATAAGAAGTAATGGTTAAAATCGGACTTTGCGTGTTGGTAAAGCTAAAGACCAAGCCTCCAAAATAGCCAATCATCGCCAAATACATCACCGGCATAATGGCTTTGGAGGTTTCTTCTGCGCGATTGACAAGAGAGCCTGCCACCGCTGATAAGACCGCATATTGGACAATTCCCGTCAAGACAAACAGAGCCACTAAGACAATATTTAAAAATAACGGCCAACTAAAACGTGCCCCAAAATCCACACTTGCTAAAAATGGCGCCAGTTGCTCATTATCCTTGAATTGATATAAACCAAACAAAAAGACGGGAATGTAGACAGCCATCTGCGTCAAACCAACCAAGATGACCCCCATGATTTTTCCATAATAATGCGTGCTTGCCTTGGTGCTCGATAATATAATTTCCATAATCCGACTACCTTTTTCCGTCGCAATTTCTTGGGCGATAATATTGGCATAATTCGCAATAAACAAGAATAAAATAATCGTGCAGGCAAATCCGATAATCATCTGAACAGCTGCGCCATCTTCTTGTTTTTTCGTTAATTGGCCTTGATCATTGACGGTCACTTTATTCACCGTAAGTGGCACTTGTTGGTCAAGTTGGGCTAATTGTTGGGCACTTAACCCTAACTTTTGGGCAGAGACTTGGCGTTGGATTTGGCTTAACATCATGCGCAATTTCAGCTGCGTACTGGTTTCCACACTATCTTTAGCCAATAATTTTGCTTCGAGGACCTCTTTTGAAGTATCTAAAATTAAGAAGGCATCAATTTTATCCTCTGCCAGTTGCTTTTCACCGGACTTTTCAGATTTCATCGCAATAAATTCGAATTCCTTTGATTGGCTCAAGGCGTTGGCAAGCACCATCTGTTGGTCATACACGCCAATTTTGTCAATGCTAGACGCGTCACTCATAAATTTCCCCATGCCATAATACAAAGCACCAATTACAAGTGGCGCCAAAACCATAATCAAAAAGGCGGCCGAACGTACTTGTTTTTTATAAACATTTAATGCAATAATCCAAAACTTACTCATTTTCCGCACCTGCTTTCATCTTGAAAATCTCTTCTAAGGTTGGTGGCTGCTGAATAAACATCGGAATATAGCCGTCTTTAGTCACCATTTGGAAGATTTCTTTTCCCACCTTGGGATCTGATAAATGCAAAATAGTGCGATTGGCTTGATGGGTATCGACTTTGGCCACACCTGGTAAAGTCTCAAAATGATAATCGGTATAATCGCCTTCTAAATATAAACGGCTGCGACCAAAGGATTCTCTGATTTCATCGACTTTGCCATGTAGGACGGTTTGACCATTTTTCAGCATAATCAGCTGGTCGCAAATTTGCTCGACATTGTCCATATTATGACTTGAAAAAATGACACAAGCATTGGATTGGCGCAATTCGATAATCGCATTTTTCATGATTTGGGCATTCACCGGATCCAAGCCGCTAAATGGTTCATCTAAAATCACTAATTTCGGCTGATGAATTAAGGTCGCAATTAGCTGAACTTTTTGCTGATTCCCTTTTGAGAGCGTCTGAACTTTATCGGTTTTCTTGCCTTTTACTTGGAATTTTTCGAGCCAGCCTTCAATTTGTGGGGCGATTTCTTTTCTTGATTTGCCCCGTAACTCTGCAAAAAATAATAATTGCTCTTCTATCGTTAACTTCGGATACAAACCACGCTCTTCAGGCAAATAGCCGATGAAATTATAGTCTGCTTCCCCGATTGGATGACCGTTGAATAACACTTCCCCTTCATCTGCTTGTAAAAAATCCAAAATCAAGCGGAAAGTCGTGGTTTTCCCTGCACCATTTTGGCCAATTAATCCTAAAATCGATCCCGGTTCAATGGTAAAGGATAGCTGATCCAACGCTTTGTAATCCCCAAAAGTCTTGGATAAATTTCGTACACTTAACACAGCAAACACCTCTTTAATGAATCATCTTTCAATTTAATTTTTGTTTACGTAACTTCAAATAATAAACTTGGAATAAAATATTAAACGTCGCAAATAACGCGGTAACTATCAGTACTGCAAAACATCCTGTATCGAAAAGTAATTGGCCGATAAACGCAAGCAACATCGCAATAATAAAAACGATTTGCATTTTACTAAACGTTGAATAGGCACTTTGGTAAGTGAGTTCTTTTTCGGCTTCATCACTATAGGATAACCATTGCTCTAAATAATTCATCGAAGTCGGATCAGCCTTACTTTTTTCAGGATAAACCTTAATGGATAGACGATACAACTGGATAATAACATAGTCGATATAGAAAAAATTGAAAATATATAAAACTGCAATGATAAGATAGATATCTATCTCAATAATTGTATTTAATAAGCACGCACCCAAGATGAAGAAACAGATACTCACAGCCGCCAAAATCTGACCACGAGCAAACTGTATTTCAAATTTATCTTCTAAAAAATCCAATGCCTCTTCCTCTGCTTGGACAATCCTTTGTACAGTCCGCTTCGTTTTTCCATAGTAAATCCCCAACACGATATTCGCAACGATACAGCCAAACAAAAAGAGATAAACAAAAGCTTGTTGTAAAAATAGTTTGAGCTGATTTAAATCGATATGCCAAAAGCTACGATTCAATCCTCCGATAATTGATCCTCCCAGACCAATCACAGCGCCTAATAAAGCAAATTTCATCGTTTTGCCTACCCATTTCTTCAACACCTTATCCTTTTTCATTTTCATCATCCTCCTCTAGTTGAAAAATGTCTTCTACTTTGACTTGGCAGATTTGAGCAATTTTGAGTGCAAGGGCCACAGAGGGTGAATAGTCGCCACGCTCAATGAGACTAATGGTTTGCCTGGATACCCCCGCTAATTTACCAAGCTCGGTTTGATTCAATCCTAAAGAAGAACGATACTCTTTTAAATGGTTAATCAGTCCCATCTTTCCCCACCTCGATATTCTTTTTTGAATCATTTTTGACAAATATCCTTGTCATCTACACTCTAACATTGACAACTATTCTTGTCAATTGTTTTTGACAAGTTTTTTTGTCATTTTTGGCAAAGGCGCTAGTAAAGGAAGGAAGGTTCGTATTTTTTTCAACCTTTCTCAAAGCAAAAAAACCGGTTCTATGATATTTAGTGTTGTTACTCAAATTGAGGATAACACTGAATATCTTTTTTTGTTTGAAACAATAGAAAAAGACATCTGTTTCCTCTATAATTAAGTCGACCAAAACCATTAAGGAGTGAAACATGATGTCTTTCTTACATAATATCAAAAAAACTTGTGCAAGTACAACGAATCTTATCAAAAATATCCTAAATATTAAGGATAAGCATATTACTTTTCCTGATTATGCTTACGCATTTTCTAATGAAAAGGTCCACGGCGTGCTTTCTAAAGTCTTTTCTGGTTTGCTTTCCTACCCTGAAAATCCCCATTGTTGTTCTTTTTGTGGAAAGTCAGGTACGGTTATTAAGCATACGCCTAAAGCTAGTTTGATTCAAATGATTCCTTATCAAAATGTGCCGACCTACCTGTGTTTATACAAGCAACGTTATCGTTGTAAAGCGTGCGGACAAACGTTTTCCGCTACGACAAACATCGTTGATGAACGTTGCTATCTTTCAAACGCATTGAAATTCGCCATCCTACATGATTTGAAGCAAAAATGTGCAATGACGGATATCGCCAAGCGCTATTTTGTCTCGCCTAAATCAGTTGAACGAATCTTAAAGTCTTACTCTTATGAGCTAAATCCTTATCCTATGCAACTACCAGAATGTCTGCTCATTGATGAATTCAAAGGGCCGAGCGATTGTAACGGGAAAATGTGCTTTATTTTAAGTGATGGACAATCTGGGAAAATTATTGATATTTTAGACGATCGCAGGAATTTCGTAATTAAAGACTTTTTTCTACGTTTTAGTTTGGAAAGTCGAAATCGTGTCAAATATGTGGTCATGGATATGAATGCCGCTTATCCTTATGTCATTAAAGAAGTATTGCCCAATGCATCAATCATCATTGATCGGTTCCATATTATCCAACAACTCACTCGAGCGTTGAATAAAAAAAGAATTCAATTGATGAAAGCATTGCGCTATAAAAATCAACGTGCTTACAATAAATTCAAACGCTATTGGAAGTTGCTTTTAATGCCTGAAGATCACTTAAACTTTGAAAAATATGTACAATATCCCTTATTCGATCGAAGATATGTGACACAGACTGAGGTGGTGGATACGTTACTTAGTTTTGATGATGCATTTAGACAGTGTTACCAGATTTATCAAGAGCTACTTGCTTGTTTTCATCAAAAGCAGCTAGATGAATTCTTCCATATTCTTCACACGCTACCTGAAGACTTAGATATAGCCTTTAAAAAATCGCTGAAATATTTAATCAAACATACACACGCTATAAAAAATGCGCTACAATCCCCTTACTCCAATGGAAAATTAGAAGGGAAAAACAATTTAATCAAGGTCTTTCAGCGAGTAGCTTTTGGATTTAGAAACTTTAGTAATATGCGAAGAAGAATCTTTTTATACGAAGAAAATTGGCATACAAAACAACCAACTAAAAGAAATTGTGGGGAGAAATTCGCCTAAATCTCTTTCTCAATCAGACTGCTATTGTAACAGGCGAGCTTTCGCTTGCACAAGGGCTTTGCAAGTGACCGATCTTTGTCTCGGTCACCCTTGCACGCTTAGCAGCCTGTTTGACAAAAAGCGTCAATTGAAAAAGAAAATAAAAACAGGAGAGAAAGTCATCGAAAAAATAACTTCCTCTCCCATCGACTTAATTGCCAACAACACTACTTGACAAAGAGCCAAAAAACCAGCCTAGCAACTTCACTAGACTGGTGAGATTATTTATTTTGCATAGTCCACAGCACGAGTTTCGCGGATAACCGTAACTTTGATATGACCTGGATAATCCAACTCATCTTCAATTTTCTTACGGATGTCACGAACTAGGCGAACTGCGTCTAAATCTGATATTTCTTCTGGTTTAACCATTACGCGGACTTCACGACCTGCTTGTACAGCAAAACTAGATTCCACTCCTTCAAAACTATTAGAGATGTTTTCTAGATTTTCCAAACGGCGAATGTAGTTTTCTAATGATTCACTACGAGCACCTGGACGGGCAGCAGATAAAGCATCGGCTGCGGCCACTAAAACAGAGATGATAGAAGTTGCTTCGGTATCACCGTGGTGAGAAGCAATGGCATTGACCACCACTTTATTTTCTCGATATTTCGCTGCTAATTCGGCACCAATTTCAACGTGTGAGCCTTCAATTTCATGATCGAGTGCTTTACCGATATCATGTAAAAGACCGGCACGTTTGGCTAATTGGATATCTTCACCTAATTCAGCAGCTAAGACGCCTGCTAATTTAGCGACTTCGACTGAGTGATTTAACACATTTTGACCATAACTTGTTCTAAAGTGTAGACGACCTAAAATCTTGATTAAATCAGGATGTAGGGTATGTGCACCCACTTCAAAGGCAGCTTGTTCTCCATATTCGCGAACTCTTTCATCCATTTCTTTGCGTGATTTTTCGACCATTTCTTCAATACGCGCTGGATGAATACGACCATCTTGAATGAGTTTTTCAAGTGTCATGCGAGCAATTTCGCGACGAATCGGATCAAATCCGGATAACACCACTGCTTCAGGTGTATCATCAATAATTAAATCAATCCCGGTTAATGTTTCAAGGGTACGAATATTACGTCCTTCACGACCAATGATGCGCCCTTTCATCTCATCATTTGGCAGAGTGACCACAGAAACTGTCAATTCTGAAACTTGGTCAGCGGCACAACGTTGGATAGCCAATGAAAGTAAGTTTTTCGCCTTGCGATCTGCTTCTTCTTTGGCGCGCTGTTCAGATTCTTTCACCATTATTGTTAACTCATGGCTTAATTCTTCTTCTGTTTGTTTCATGATGACTTGTGCGGCATCTTCTTTAGTTAATTCAGCAATGCGCTGTAATTCTGTTTGTTGTTGTTCAATTAACTTTTCAACTTCTTTTTCTCGCTCATCGATAACGTGTTGTTTTGCTGCAAGTTTTGTTTCCTTGCCTTCTAAAGTGTGCTCACGTTTTTCTAATGAGTCATCTTTGCGATCTAAAAGCTTTTCTCTTTGAAGCAAACGATTTTCTTGTGATTTTAATTCTTGTCTGCTTTCTTTGATTTCGCTTTCAATCTGACTGCGATATTTTTGATTTTCTTCTTTGGCTTCTAATAGAGCTTCTTTTTTCAGAGTTTCAGCTTCTTTATTCGCCGCGTTGATAATCCCAACAGCCGAATTTTGCGCATCAGCAATTTCTTTGGTGTGACGAGTATTCGCAACAAAAATTCCAATCCCTAAACCGACAACCAACCCCACGATGATAGCGAGGAGAATGTAAAGTACCATTGAATCACCTCCATACTATCGTTTTTTAATGTAGTTTTAAATCTTGTTCAGAATAAATGAATCTACTTAGGTGTATTATTACATACACAGTTTTATTCTAATGTTTCCAACTTAGTGTGTCAACTTAAAAATCGCTATTCTATAAACTGGTACTTTGTTACACAAAAAGACCTCAGATGCCCAAAAAACTTAGGCGATTGAGGTCTTTAACAGTCCATTATTCTAAATCTAATGTTTCTTGTTCGGTTTCTACGGCATTTTCCGTTTGTTCAATGGTGCTACCATCACCAATACCGTAAGCGTCACGAACTTTGACTAAAAGCTCACTGACCATCTCTGGGTGATCTTTCATATAGTTTTTGACATTTTCGCGTCCTTGTCCAATTCGCTCACCATTGTACGAATACCATGCTCCACTCTTATCGACTAAATCAACATTGACCGCCATATCTAGCAATTCCCCTTCTTGAGAAATTCCTTCGCCATACATGATATCAATTTCAGCGACTTTAAATGGTGGCGCCACTTTATTTTTCACGACTTTAATCTTGGTACGGTTACCGACAATATCGCTACCTTGTTTTAATTGTTCAGAACGACGCACTTCTAAACGAACAGTCGCATAGAACTTCAAGGCACGTCCACCAGGTGTAGTTTCTGGATTACCAAACATCACACCGACTTTTTCACGGATTTGGTTGATGAAAATCGCAATGGTCTTGGTTTTATTAATCGTACCAGATAATTTACGCAGGGCTTGAGACATTAAACGAGCTTGTAACCCAACGTGTGTATCCCCCATTTCGCCATCGATTTCGGCACGTGGCACTAAAGCGGCAACTGAGTCAATGACAATAATATCGACCGCGCCACTAGAAACAAGGGCATCGGCAATCTCTAGACCTTGTTCACCGGTATCTGGCTGTGATAAAAGTAATTCGTCAATATTCACGCCTAGCTTTTTGGCATAGGCTGGATCTAAAGCGTGTTCGGCATCGATAAAGGCTGCAGTTCCGCCTTGTTTTTGAACTTCGGCAATCGCATGTAAAGCAACCGTCGTCTTACCAGAACTTTCTGGGCCGTATACTTCAATAATCCGCCCTCTTGGATAACCCCCTACGCCTAAAGCGACATCTAATGCAAGCGAGCCACTTGGTACGGTGGAGATTTGTTGGTCGGCTTTTTCACCAAGCTTCATGATAGAGCCTTTACCAAAGTTTTTTTCTATTTTTTTCAATGCAGCATCTAAGGCTGTTTTACGATCATCGGCCATAATTTTTCCCCTTTCATGAATCCTTCTACTCGATTCAAACTCATTTTTATCATAAACGTTTCTAGGTAAAAATGCAAGCAAAAACGAACAGGTATTCGATTTTATTTCAAGCTATGACACACCCTATGCTTCCGCTAAAAGCGCGCGATAAACGAGATTTAACCCAAACATGACAGCGGCTTGGCGGATTTCATTGCGGCCATGGGGGAACTGTTTGCAATAGGTCTGTACCCCATTTGGAGTCGCCAAAGCCATCCAGACAGTTCCGACTGCTTGGCCTTCTAATTGATCCGGTCCCGCCACACCACTAAAAGCAATGGCATAATCCGTTTGCGCTTTTTGCTGCATATTTTTAGCCATTAAGGTGACACAAGCTTCACTCACCGTCCCAACTTCTCGTAAATAATCGGCATCAATATCTAATAAAGCCGCCTTCATCTCAAGGGAATAAGTGACCACACCACCTTTAAAGACCTGTGACACCCCCGGATATTGTCCCAAGGTGGAAGCAAAAAGGCCGGCTGTCAAACTCTCAGCCACACTGATTGTCCGTTTTTGCTCTTTTAATTGGGCAATCATCGCCTCCGCTAAAGAAAAATCATCCCCATAACCATAAAAGTAAGCACCGGCCAAAGCTTGAATTTTCTCCTCTAATTCATCAAGCAACCTATCCGCTTGATCTTGGGTAGATGCATTGGCTGTCAAACGCAACGTCACTTCATTGGTTTTGGCATAGGGAGCTAGCGTAGGATTGGTCTGATGGTCAATTAAATCAGCTAAAAGCGTGACTAACTGTGATTCGCCAATCCCATAAAAACGCAACACCCGAGAATAAAGCTTCGTATCTTGCGGATTGATTTCACGCAAAAGTGGCACAACATTTTGACGAAACATCGCCTTTAACTCGCGCGGTGGCCCAGGCAATAATAAATAGTGAGTATGATCGCTATCTTCATAATAAATACCGACCGCTAGACCATTTGGATTGGCAATACCACGACCATCCTTAAAAGTGAGGGCTTGTAATAAATTATTTTCGGTCATTTCTCGCTTGGTCTTGGCAAAATAATCCATCAAACGTGCATGCCCTGTTGGATCATAGACTAATTCTTGATTGACAAATTTGGCTACAGTTTGCTTGGTTAAATCATCTTGCGTTGGCCCCAAACCACCACAAAGCACGATTAAATCACTCCGACTTTTGGCACGTTCAAGACAGGCCGTCAATCGCTTTTCATTATCTCCGACTGCGACATGATAATAAACATTAATCCCCAAATTGGCTAATTGCTCTGAAAGATAGGCCGCATTGGAATTAACGATTTGCCCCATCAAAATCTCTGTTCCGACTGCAATGATTTCTGCATTCATGCATTTTCACCTCTACTTATTAAATACGAAAAAAAGGCCAGAAAACTTCTGAACCTTTTTTAAATTACATTGATCCTTTAAATACATCCTTGTTTTTGATAAAATAATCTGCCCCTGAATAAATGGTAAACACTAGACATGCATATAATAAGATTAAGTCTACCGGAATATTCAAAGCCGCAAAAGGAATATTATTCAATAACAAGAAAATAATCGCAAACATCTGCGTTGCGGTCTTAATCTTGCCTGGCCACGCTGCTGCCATGACCTCGCCGTGTTCTACTAGCAAGATACGTAAACCAGTCACTGCTAATTCACGACACACGATAATCGCCACGACCCAAGCTGGTGCCTTGCCTAACTCGACTAATAAAATGAAGGCTGTCATCACCAACATCTTATCGGCTAGTGGATCGGCGAATTTTCCAAAGTTGGTCACTAAGCCACGCGCTCTGGCAATCTGACCGTCCAACCAGTCTGTAAAACTCGCCACCGCAAAAATAATGGCTGCTAATAAATGCGTGATTAATAATGTTTGTCCCATGACTTCGATACTGCCTAAATGAATAGGCGCAGCTAACATAATGATGAATAACGGAATCATAAAAATACGTAAAACCGTTAACTTATTAGGTAAATTCAACACTTACACCGTCTTTCTAAATCCTTATTGGCATCACTTTAATAGATAATTACATTTCCAAATTATACATGAAATGCATGAATTTTTCCATTTTATTTACAAAAATACGTTTATTGTGCTTGTGTCGTTGTTTGATTGGCTTGAGTGCCTTGATTTTGATAGCTGATGATAAAGTCTAGATTCTTTTTCGTTACCTTATAAGCAGGGTTCTTGAAATCTAGTTTTTGACTGTTGACTTGAATCTCGACATTATCACTTGCCCCTAACACAATCGTCCCTTGTGTCACTTGATCAGGTAGTGTGTAGGTTTGTTCGATACCAGCTTGCAAAGTGTATTGATATAAATAGCTACCATTGACCATCACTCCTACCCAACAAGGACCATTGACGCCTTTAAATTGGAAGGTAATCGGTGCTTTGGCTTGATTGATAGCCACTTGCGCTTGGACAGCCGAAAGTTGGGTCACAGACATTTCTAGCTTATTCTTCTCTTCTTTGGTCGTGCTAGTCGTGCTGCTTTCTTTGGTACTTTCACTTGTGCTACTACTTGAAGAAGTATGACTAGTAGAAGATTTGCTACTTACTTGCTTTTCCACACTGCTTGGCGCTTCAATCATCGACGTACTCTTATAATCTTGTAAAGTCGTATAACCGACAATAATCAAGATAACCAAAGCAATACTACCTAATACACTAATCGGAATATAATCTTTTTGTTTGCCACGACGGCTCATTTGGGTGTGCACCTGTGTTCGGGTATTTTGAACTTCTGCCACTTGTTCACGCTTTGGCAATTCTGGCAACAATTGATCCTCATCGCCATCAAAAGCCGCCACTAATTTCTCGCCATTAATCCCCACCGCTTGAGCATATTGACGGATAAAGGTCCGCACATAATAATCCCCTGGCAAGCGGTCAAAGGCACCTTGCTCTAAAGCCTCCAAATAGCGCTTTTGAATCTTGGTCATTTGTTGCAATTCATCTAATGATATCTTTTTATTTAAACGGGCTTCTCTCAATGTTGCACCAATGATTGTTTCGTTACCCACGTACTATCTACCCCAGTCTGTTAAAAATTCTTAGCTCTCTTAGAATATCACAAATCGCGGCATTTTCCTGTAATTTTCCATCAAAAATTTAAAGTATTTTCAAAAAATTAAACATTTCGCTAAACTTGACGATATTTTTTCAATCCTAAAATATTTAAAAGGGTGAAAATCAAAATAAACAATCCTAAAACAAGCAAATCAAACGCCACATCTGCTATATCAGCACCCTTAATCATCACTCGGCTAAGCGCATCACCGGCATAAGACAACGGCAAGACAGCCCCTATGTTTTGTGCCCACTTCGCCAATGAATCAAGCGGAATAATCCCAGAAAAAAGGAGTTGCGGAATCACGACTACTGGGATAAACTGCATCATCTGAAACTCTGAATTGGCAAAAGTCGAGATAAACAAGCCCATCGATAAGGCCGCAAATGCTGTTAATACATTAATACCCACTACTAATAACAAAGAACCTTGCAAATGCGCATGTAAAAGATAGATTGAAAACAACACAAGTAAAATCGTCTGCAAAATCGCGAATAATCCAAAGCCTAACAAGTAGCCTAACACTAATTCAGATCGGCGAATGGGTGTCATTAACAGTCTAGTTAAGGTTCCTGATTGGCGCTCACGTAATAAAGCAATCCCAGAAATCAAAAAAACAAAGAAAAAGACCAAAAATGCGATAAATATCGGAAATATCTTGTCAAAATACGTACTATCTGCCTTGCCATATAAATAATGAAACTGTAATTTTGGCTGCTTTGCTTGAGATTTGGGTAGCACCTGACTGATGAATTGCTGCATCTGTCCAAGTTGACTACGGGTAAGAGTCGTTTGAACTATTGCTTTGGTTTGGGCGGTCACATTCGGATCACTATTTTCAAAGTAAAGCTGCCACTGCTGATCTTTTACCGTTAAGACCGCACTTAGATCAGGATTTTTTCTTAGCTCGGCAGTAGGTGTCGCCTGAGTAAGCGGATGTACCTTGATTTTGTCTTTAGGTAGGGCACGGATAAAACTTTGTGGTACCTTTTGATCGACGGCTAGCTGCAAAGTCGTCTCACTCGTACTATCAAAAACAAAATGAATCAAACTAATCATCATTAATGGCGCGAATAGCATCAAGGCTAAGGTCCGTTTATCGCGCAAAATTTCTTGAATCACTCGCTGGACAATTACTAATATATTCATTGTTTTTGCACCTCCAAGAATACTTCTTCAATCGTTTGGACTTGATAGGTTTGCTTTAATTCTTGGGGGCTGGCTAGAGCTAAGAGGCGTCCTTCAAATAATAAGCCCACCAAATCGCATTTTTCCGCCTCATCCATCACATGCGTCGTCACTAAAATCGCCGTTTGTTGTTGTTTCAAGCGTTGGAGTTCGTGCCATATACTGACTCTTAAAGCCGGATCGATTCCTACAGTCGGTTCATCCAAAATAAGGACTTCTGGATCATTTAGCAGCGCAATCGCTAAAGAAAGCCGTCTTTTCATCCCACCGGAAAACTTGCTTACTAACTTTTCTAGATGGGGGGTTAATTGGACTAAATCCGCTACTTGTACGATTTTTTCTTGTATTTTTTCTTTGCTTAAACCCAGTAAATTGGCAAAAAAACGTAAATTCTCACGGGCAGTCAAATGTTCATACAATGCATCTGACTGTCCCATATAGCCAATTTTAGCTAATACTTTGCGATTGGGCATCGGTGTCGATAATACTTCTACTTGACCGCTATCTAATTTTTCCATCCCTAATAAACAACGAATACAAGTCGTCTTGCCCGCACCCGATGGACCAATTAAGCCGACAATCTGGCCTTTGGGTAACGTAAAATCTAGCGGTGCGAGTACTTGCTGTTTGCCATAACTTTTACTTGCCTTTTGCATCTTGGCACCTATTGTGAATTCTGCCATTGTCCTCACCTCATTTTGCCTCTATCTATACATAATTTCATAACATAGCGTGATTGTTTTGCACAAAAAAGTGACATCTTTACAATGAAAGACGCCACTTATATAGCTTATTCTGGAATTAAATCAAAGCGACTAAATCCAGCTTCACAGATAAATTGATCCGCTGCTTGATAAACATCCTCTAAGGTAATGCCTTTAATGATGTCTGGCATATCAAACAAGGTCAACTCGCCAAATAAATCTTGAGTAAATTGGTTGGCAATATGCTCTAAAGAATTCAACGATTGGAAGTATTTGCCAAGTGTTTTCTTCTTCAAGAGTGCGAGATTTTCCTCGTTAACACTTGGATCTGTGCGATAATTTAGGACGATTCGCTTCACTTCTTGCTCGAAAGCATCTAATTTGTCCGTATCTGATGAAAAAAGCGCACAGTGAAACTCGCGGTCTAAGTTAAACTCAAAGCCAAACGTATCATCAATAATCCCCTCATTATACAGGCGCAAGAAATTCTCAGAAGTGTTGCCCAAAAGCATTTGGAGTAATAGATGGAGCGCACTTCTAAAAATCATTCTTTCTTTAGGATCTTGTGGCAAGTTTTGTGGCAAGCCTTTGATTCCTAACACCGACTTACTGCGATTCACGGGCATTTTTAGCTGGCTGTAAGAGACGACTTCTTCATAGGTTTGCTCAGGAAAGACGCGGACAATCTCTTGAATCGGCGCAAAAGTCTTCGCATCTTGATTGGCTTTAATCCAGGCAAAAGTCTCATTGACATCGATATTGCCCACGACAAACAAGGTCATATTGCTTGGGTGATAAAAGGTTTGGTAGCACAAGTACAAATCATCGGCCGTAATTTCAGCGATACTGTCCACCGTCCCTGCAATATCAATCCCCACTGGATGATTTGGATATAAATTGCGCAACATACCAAAGAACTGACGCCAATTCACATCATCATCATACATCTGAATTTCTTGACCGATGATGCCTTTTTCCTTTTCAACTGTCTCAGGGGTAAAATAAGGCTCTTGGACAAAATCAAGTAACGTATCTAAGTTTTCCTTGATATGATTGGTTGCTGAAAAAAGATAGCTTGTTCTCGTAAAACTCGTAAAGGCATTGGCTGAAGCACCGAGCTCGCCGAATTTTTGGAACACATCGCCTTGTTCTTTTTCAAACATCTTATGCTCTAAAAAGTGGGCAATCCCATCTGGTACCTGATGCAATTCTTGACCTTTAAAGCCAAAATGATTATCAATCGAACCATAATTTGTGCTAAATAATCCATACGTCTTATGAAATCCCTCTTTTGGCAATAGATAGACCTTCAAGCCATTATCTAATCGTTCATAGTATAACGTTTCATTGATTTGTTCGTAACGTTTTTTATGCATGCTTTTCACTTCCTTCTAAGAAAAAGACCGCTTGGAGACGCAGTTTTTTCGCGATTTCTTGTACCTCTTCTTTGGTGACTTGCATGACTTTTTCGATATATTCTTCTGGTGTTTTACGTGTATTTGGCAGCCAAGTGTAGAGATACTCCATTTCGGTTAACGCCTGAGCATTATCCAGTGAAAGCAAGAGATGGTTTTGAATCATCGCCTTGGTTTGTAGTAAAGCTTGCTGAGAAAAGTCTCCTCGGGCTAAAGCGGTTAATTGCTCACTAATTAAATGCATGACTTTTTCCCGATTTTGACCATCAATGCCGGTCTGCACGGTCACAAGTCCTCTGAAAGAATCGATACTACTTGACGCATAGTAAGCAAGACTTTCTTTTTCACGCACATTCATAAATAATTTCGAATGTGGGAAGCCGCCAAACAAACCATTAAACACCGTTAAGGCATAAACCTCTTCATCTGTGTAGTAAATATCGGTATGATACGCCAAATTCAATTTAGACTGCGTGACATTTTCGCGCAAGACTTGTTCAGAAACGACTGGACGAAAATCTTGGTGGTAAAAAATGTCTGGTTGGACACGTTTGGTTTGACTGAAAGGCCACTTGCTAAATAATTGTACCATCTCTTCTTGGGTGACATCGCCGACTACAATGATATCCACTTGATCTTCTGACATCATTTTTTGATAAGCTTTCATCAAATCGGCATTGCTTGTTTCACGCAAATCTTGAGCCAAACCAAAGCTAGGTACACCTTGATCACTGGAGGAGTCAAAATACAACTCTTGTAATTTCAACCCAGCTAAGGCCTGTTTATCCTCTTGTACACTTTCGATATATTCGATTAAATTCGCTTTTTCTAACTCAAAGGTCGCCTCATCAAACAATCCATCTTTAGTTAATGGCGAAAAAAGCACCTCTTCTAAAAAATCCACCCCATCAGATAGTAAGCGCTCATCTGAAAGATACTTCCCATTAACGAGACTCATCGCTACATTTAATTGATGTAGATTGCCTTTTTTCGTCACATTCATGCCAAAACTAGCCCCATACATTTGCGCTAATTGGGCACTTAAATCCGTTTGGCGTGGATATTTGGCACTGCTCGTTTCTAACACACTAGTAAGCAAAGTACGCTGACTAGCTAGACGTCTTTCATGCGTAGTCGTAAAACGAATAAAAATACGTACAGTCTTGAATTTTTGTGTCGGAATTACACTTAAAGTAACTCCCTCTTGTAACTCAAGCATAGAACCCCTCCTAAATCGGTTTCTTTTAAATAAAACTATTGCAAAATGATATTTGGATTAATTATAACACATTTTTTATAAAACCTCGCCTTTTGTGCCTTAAATCTGAAAAAATCTTGTATTTGCAAGCCTTATCAATTGCAAATTTCACAAGCATTCTTATATAATATTTTTATAAAAAATTATTGAAAGAGGTTTGAAAATGAAAGGTATGTTAAAAGAGTTTAAAGAGTTTATGATGAAAGGCGACGTTTTAGACATGGCCGTGGGTATCGTTATTGGGGGTGCCTTCACTGCTATCGTGAAAAACGTGGTTGACGGTTTAATCACACCTTTAGTAGGTTTAGTCGTATCTTTAATCACTGGTACAAAGGATTTTGAAGGTGCCTTATCAGTGCTTGACTGGACTCCTGTTAAGGGTGTAACTTTCCAATTTAGTTTAGTAATTAGTGCAATTATTACATTTATTATTACTGGTTTTGTGTTATTTACTATTGTGAAAGCTGCCAACAAAGCGAAAAGTGCTCGCAAGAAAGAGAAAGAAGAAGTGGTTGCCGATCCAGCACCAACTGCCGAAGATTACCTTGCTGAAATTCGCGACTTATTAAAAGAACAAGCAAAATAATCCAGATAAAAAAACCTAGCCCAATCATTACGGCTAGGTATTTTTTATTACTTTTTACCGTTTGAAGGCAAAACAAAGACATGTCTTACACTTTTTCTGAAGCTAAACGCATATCAATATGTTCGATGCCATCTTCTAAATACGCTTTTGAAATCGCCTCAAAACCAAAACCTTCATAAAACTTGCGCGCATGAGTCTGGGCACTGATATAGACATCCTCGCCTTTATACTGATACGAACTGTAATCAATCGCCGCACGCATCAATTGCCATCCCACTCGCTGATGACGCACTTTTGGATGCACCACCACACGACCAATTCTAAGCTTATCCTCTTGATGATAAATCCTAGCATAACCCATCATCTCATCATCTATTCGTAAACAAATATGATAAGCTGACAAATCGTATGCATCAATATCTTGGTACGGACAGTTTTGCTCGACAATAAAGACGAGATTACGCAAACGATACAGCTCGAATAATTCCATTGTACTTAAATCGCTAAATTTCTTAGCTGTAATATCCATGCTATTCCCCCTCGCCTCTATTATACGGTCTATTGAAACAAATTGCAGTAAAAAAGACTGGCCCTATGTAGAATCAGTCTTTCGTGTTACTTGTTACTAAATGGCTGGTAGATACTCTATTTCTACCGTCTTCGTCAAAATATCAGAGTAGCTATAAGACACGCGTTCAAAAGCATTTTCCTCAGGATCTAAATCCACGACAAAAACTGCTGGATAAGTCTGTGTCAAAATCCCTTTACGCTTGCTTTGACGCTTACGACCTATCTGAACGATTATTTGTATCTGGCTACCAATATGCGCTTGAAGATCTTTTTTAATGCTGGCTACCGTTGCTGTCATCGCATTCACCTCGAACTCCATTGTAACACAAATAGATAAAATAATCAATATTACCACGTTCAAAATAAAATTTCAACTAAGAATGTTAGAAAATGAAAGACATATACTACATTCAAAATCAAAATTCAACTAAGAATATTAAAAATGAAAGAGATTCTCTCTTATTCGAATGTGATAATGTATGCATTTTTGTATAAATGATATTAACGAACTTTGATGACATGCATCGGTTGTAACAGACAAAAGATGGCTTGAGCTTTTAGTTTTAATAGAGTTGATTGATTTTGAAAAGAATTGGTACATTTTTTTAGCCATCTTTTGCACAAATTGACTTTAAAGCGACTTCTTTGCGCTCAATTTAGCACCTAGCGTATATCAAAAAAAATATCAGAGGTACGATCATACCAAAACTGTGTTGCTAGGTGTTAACGAGTAGAATGAACTACTCGATACAAGAAGGTTTAACATGAAAAATTGACAACCTTACCTAGGCAAGGCTCAAAGGTGGATACAAAAGATTTTCTTGGAGGAAACCTTTTATGAATTTAGTTTAGCATAGTTTTTTGTCTATTTTATTTCATTTGGACATTAAAATAGAAATTTTTTCAAAAAAAATGAGAGATAGCGACAAAACTATCTCTTAACTGACCAGACATATCGCCTCTATGACCGCAACCTTTCTCGCCAGGTTTGTCTAACTCTTATTTTTTATATTTTTTTGAGCGAAAAAATAGTAACAAAAAATCAATAGACATTGATTGAAGCTGTCTTTTTGTTTACAATTTTGATGAGAAGATTTTTTTTGAATTGAGGTTTTGGTCATGTTTCACAAATTAGTTAGAAATCGTAAAGACAATCGTTCAATTATGGTTGTTCCAAAGGAATTAAAATGTTCTTTTAACCCAGAAGATGTTTTTAAAGATAGTATAATTCAACGAGTTTTTCAATTTGCTTATGAAATGAGCTATGGTGAAGGATTTCATAGAGACAGTCGTTCTGGTGGGGTTTTACATCGTAAGCCAGGAGAAATTTTTGCAAGTACATTTCAAGGGAAATTAGCCGAATGTGCGGTCTATAATTTATTGCATCATTTTAAAAATAAATCAGAGATTGATTTTAATATCTATGGAAAAGGTGTTTGGGATGATGCCGATTTGTTTGTTAACAATAAAACCATTAGTATTAAATCATCAAAATCTTTTAGTCAGTTGTTCTTGTTAGAAACTGAAGACTGGGATGAATACGGTAGATATTTACCAAATGCAGAATCCGGACATACAGCATATGATTATTTTATTTTTGTTAGAATTGAACCGTCTGTTGTTGATTTATTAAGAAAAAATCAATTATTGTATAGTCATGATGTTATAAGGGATGATTTATTTAATATCATCGATTCAGAAAAATGGTCATATGAGATTTCAGGATATTTAACAAAAGATGATTTGGTGAACGTTATTCATAGCAAACACATTATTCACCGAGGCGAATATTTAAATACGATTAATACAATAATGGATGCTGATAACTATTATGTATTATTGCACGATTTAAGAAATATACACGATTTAAGAAAGGAGGTAAAACAATATGAGTGATATTTTGTGGTCTAGTTTTGATCAAAAAGAACGCGATGAATATATACGTTTTTTACAAATTTTCGGTGCTTTAAGTGGACTTTTTAAGGATATAGAAAATGGTAAGAACGCGAAGAAACCTTATCTTTATTATCGAAATCATGAACAACTTTATGCACGAGTGTTTAACGTAGAGGATTTAACACGTAAAGATAGTGCGTTCGATGCAGTTTTTTTAGGAAATAAGCATGTTGGTATCGGGTTGAAAACGTGGTTTCATGGAAATGATTTTTCTTATCAAAAAGTAGCAGAGTTTAATAAAAAATCAGGTGTAGATATTCGACCGTATATTGAAAATGGTGATTTTAATACAGCAATTCAAAAGATTTCTGAGTTGCGTAATGAACGAATTATGTTTGACAAGCGCCTTTACCAAACGACTCAAGATATTTATCATTATGTGACACGTGATGATTATAAGATGAATATTATTGAAACGAATTATGATTTAGTTCAACTTGATCAGTTGAAATTACTTAGTGTAACAGATAGTTCGTTAAGTTTTACGGATGGATTAAATCAATATCGTTATAGTATTTCAAAAAGTACATTAATGGAAGAATTTGATGCGTCGAATAAACAAATCATTACGTCTGTTCCGATTCAATTATATGATGATCCATTTGAGTTATTAGGCAATCTTGTATTACCTAGTCAGCAAGATACAAAAGAATATGAAGAAATTTATTTACCATTATATTCTGATGTGGATGGTAAGGTGCAAGAGAAGTCTGGGTTGAATGCGTCGTTGGCTAGTCCTAAGGTTGCTGGATCTAATAAACCGAGACCAGAATATGAAGCATATATCGGAATCCCTAGTTGGATTCATCGTGTATTTCCTGAATTTTTTGGTGTGAATTTAAAACAATCGTCAAAGGTTCATGTTGATTTAGCGCTTCATTTACCTGATGGTACAAAAATGAAAGCTATTGTTAGCCAGTCTAACGGAAAGTCTTTGCAAACAAATCCTCAAAATATTTTAGGTAAATGGATTTTAAAAGGTGTATTTGATTTAAAACCTTATCAACGATTAACGTTAGAAATGTTAGAACGTTTTGGTGTTGATTCGGTGCACATTATCAAATTGTCCAAACATGAATATAAAATTGATTTTGCATCATTTGGTGCGTTTGAAAAATGGAAAGACTCTCAAAGAGAACTTATTATTACACAATACGAACAAGATAATAAGACGTGGCGATTACCAAAATTTAGATTAGATTCCGATTTAGAAGACGAATAGTTTGCGGCGCGCCGCAAAGTGTGCTATGATTATGCTGTGGAAAACAAGAAATTATTTATTAGGAGGTTTTCAATGTATAGTGTAGCATCCTTTTTTGCGGGCGTTGGTGGTATTGATTTAGGTTTTGAGCAAACAGGAAAATTCAAGACCGTTTACGCAAATGAAATTGATTCCTATCCAGCTGAAACTTTGGCGCTTAATTTTCCAGATGTTGACTTAGATGTTCGAGATATTCGTGAAGTTAAAGCAAAGGATGTTCCAGATGTCGATATTATGATCGGTGGATTTCCGTGTCAAGCATTTTCAATTGCTGGTTATCGCAAAGGTTTTAATGATGAAAAAGGTCGTGGAGATTTATTTTTTGAATTGGCGCGATTAATCGATGAAAAAAGACCGAAAGTTGCGTTGTTTGAAAATGTGAAGAATTTAGTTTCAATTGATAATGGCAATACGTTACGCGTAATTTTAGAAACACTTGAACAGTTAAACTATCACTATAGCTATCAAGTGTTAAATGCGATGTATTATGGAAATTTAGCACAGAATCGTGAGCGAATTTATTTAGTTGCTTTTCGTGAAGAAGAAGATTTTTTAAAATTTCACTGGCCGTTATCAATCCCATTGGAGAAAAACGTTAAAGATATCATTGATTTTCATCATGAGGTACCTGAAAAATATTATTACACTAAAGGTAAATTCAAAGGTGATATTTATGAAAAATTAGTCGAAGCGATGCAAGATGATGATATTAATAATCCTGCTATATATCAATGGAGAAGAAAATATGTACGCCAAAACAAAAGTGGTGTGGTCCCTACTCTAACGGCAAATCAAGGCGAAGGTGGTCATAATGTGTGCCTTATCAAAACCGATTATGGCATTCGGAAAATGACACCTCGTGAATGCTTTAATGCACAAGGATATCCTGAAGATTTTCAGTTGCCAGAGCAAAGTGATAGTCGTTTATATAAGCAAGCAGGAAATTCAGTATGTGTACCTGTGATTCAAAGAATTGCTGAGGCAATCCACGAAGCGATACAATAGAAAATACGAATAACCCCCACCTATAGAGGCGGGGGGGCAGCATTAAAGGTTCGCACTTAAAGTGGTGAAGCACTGTATCAGTTGTATTATGAAAAAATTGAATCGAAAATCAATGTGTTTCGTATCTTCTCCTTCAAATAAGAATGTTAGAAAATGAAAGAGATTTAATGAAGAAAATGATGAATGCGGTTTA
>DGYFR06203__coassemble_1697_pt1 | contig 50071 bp, 45 predicted proteins | sample DGYFR06203__metabat2_low_PE_022 | metagenome-assembled genome bin DGYFR06203 | reverse complement strand
AACGAGACGACCGGAGTCGTCTCGTAAAAAAGTCTAACTTTTGGGGGTCACCTCATTGAGTCGCGTCCTTTTTTTAGTGCAATATTTGTAGTTCTAAATGAGGATGGTGCATGTGGTAGGTGGCTTCAAAAGTTTCTAATATTAAGAACTGATGAAAGCCTTCTTTGATTAATTGTTCTAATTGTTTGTCTAGCTCATTTTTTTGAATGTGACAAATACAAGCCTCTTGGTTTTGTAAATGAAGGATTTGTAGGTTAGCTATTTGCTTGGTATGTCCTTCAATTTCTAAGACTAGAAATTTTTTTAATTCTCCGTTTTGCCAACAGATAAAGCATCCCATACGATTATAGTATTGAATATGTCTTTCTTGGATACATTCCAACATTTTTTGTAAGCCAACATAATATTCACTAGTAAAGAATTCTCCCATAAAAGGTTGTAATAAATAGTCATTATGCTCTTTAGTGATGGCTAGTTCATGGGATTTGTGTACTTGTTTAGAAATATTTATCTGACTTTGTAAATTATGTAAGAAGGCGCGGTCTTTTTGTAATTGATTTTGCTTTTCTTCTAATAGTTGTTGCATCAAGTTGATGATTTTTTGCATATCTATTTTATTGTCTTGAATCATAAATTCTTGAATGTTTTTCAGTGGAATCCCATAATTTGCACACATTTTAATAATATTAACATAAGTAACTTGATCATATGAATAATACCGATAACGATTGGTTTCATCGATATATCGTGGGGTTAATATTTGAATTTTTTCATAATAACGTAAGGCTTTAATGGGGATGCCGGTAAATTTAGCTAATTGATGAATGGTAAAAAGTTGAGATTTTTCCACAATAACTCTTGAGTCTCCCTTTAAGGTATAGTTTATACTATGAGTATAGCAAGGGAATTGGTAAAAAGAAAGTAGGGATTATTATGGATATTCATCATACACATCATCATGGTTGTGAACACCATCATGCATATTCTCATGAAGGGCATCATCATCATGAATCAAAAACAGCTTTATCATTATATTTTGTGGGAATTATTTTGACTATTTTGACGCTGATATTGCCACTTTCCCCAATGCTCAAACAAGTACTTTTTACTTTGTCACTGTTCATTTCTGGTTATCATGTGATGTTTGAAGGAGTAGAAGATACCATTGAGAAAACAAAAATCCGTCATCGATTAACACCTAATGCCCATGTATTGATGACATTAGCTGCGATTGGTACGGTGTTGTTAGGTGAAGCACTAGAAGGCGCAGTGTTAATTTTTATTTTTGCGGGCGTTCATTTTTTGGAAGATTATGTGGAAGGAAAGAGCCGCCGAGAAATAACCAATTTAATGTCACTCAGTCCTAAAAAAGCTAAAAGATTAAATGATAATCATCAATTAGAAGAAGTGCTAGTTGAGGACTTACGTGTTGGTGATTATATTCAAGTAGCCAATGGTGAACAAATCCCAATTGACGGTTTGATTATTAAAGGGATGAGTAGTATTGATGAGTCCACTATCAACGGTGAATCCATCCCTCGTGAAAAACAAGTGGGCGATACAGTATATGGTGCGACAATTAATCTTGATGCACCGCTTGTGATTCAAGTGACGAAAAAGTATTCACAGACTGTCTTTGCTAAGATTGTCCAAGTTGTTTCACAAGCTCAACAAAATGTACCAAAGATTGCAACAAAAATCGATCGTTATGAGCCAGTGTATGTCAATTTTGTTATTGGAATATTTATTTTATTACTACTCTTTGGATCAATGTTATTTGGGTGGAGTCGCGATGTCTCATTCAATCGTTCGTTAGTGTTCTTAGTTTCTGCTTCTCCATGTGCTTTAGCTGTTTCTGTTGTACCAGCTACTTTAAGTGCCATTTCAAGTTTGGCTAGAGCGAAGACCTTGTTTAAAGGGGGCAACTACTTATATCAATTAAAAGAAGTACAAGCCATCGCCTTTGATAAAACAGGAACTTTAACGCAAGGAAGACCGCAAGTCGTGAATTATGAGATGCAATCACGCGCTGGGTTTACAAGTGAAGATTTCGTTCAATTGGCCGTTTCAATGGAAACACAAGTCAATCATCCACTTGCCCAAGCGATTGTTTCACGTTTTTCTGACATTCCCCAATTAGAAGACATAAAAATAAAAAATGAAGTAGGTGTTGGGGTCAAGGGATATTATCAGGGAAATGAATTTTTAATTGCGAAACCTTCGCACTTTACAGCATTAGATACATTTTGGCAAGAAAAAGTAACAAAAAATGAGAAAGCTGGCTGTACCGTTGTCTTATTTGCGATTAATCAAGAAGTCATTGGCTATTTTGCCCTTCAAGATTTACCCAAAGAACAATCTGCTAAAGTTATTGCACAACTAAGAAAACAGAATATCAAATCGATTATGATTACTGGTGATGCACAGCTGACGGCTCAAAGTATAGCTGATAAATTAGAAATAGATGAAGTGATTAGTAATGTATTGCCAGAAGATAAAGCTGCAATTGTGCAGAAATTGCAACAAAAATATGATTTCGTAGCAATGGTTGGCGATGGTGTCAATGATGCACCTGCTTTAGCGAAAGCCGATATTGGGATTGCGATGGGTCAAGGAAGCGATATTGCTATTGAAACAGCGGACATGATATTAATGCAGGATGAATTGCCAAATATTACGCAAGCGATTCAAGTGTCTCACCGTTTGGAGAAAATCACCAAGCAAAATATGATTTTTGCCATGTTAAGTGTATTATGTTTAATTGGCTTAACCTTCTTTGGGCATTTATCGGTTCTTGTAAGTGTTACGTTACATGAAGGTAGCACGATGCTTGTGTTGCTCAATTCATTACGTTTATTAAAATTAAGAAAGGAATGAAGATGTTGCTAGAAAGTGAAAATGTACATGTCTTACGCTATACACCATTATAAAGTCGGGAAGTGTGTAGCGTAATTACCCGCAATTCCGACTTAGATAAGCATCTATACTTATCTAGGAGGAAAAATATGTCAAATATTCAAATTTCAAATTTAAGCTTTCAGTATGAAGGTAGTTTTGATACTATTTTTGATCAAGTGAATTTACACTTAGATACTACTTGGAAATTAGGATTTATTGGCTGAAATGGACGAGGCAAAACAACTTTTTTAAAAATTTTAGCTGGACAACTACCCTGTAAAGGTGAAATTCATGCTTCAGTGCCAACGCTTTATTTTCCGTACGCTGTGCATGATGAGCAACGTACACAAATGGCTATTGAAGTCGCCCAAACAGTTAATCCGCTGGCTGAAGATTGGGAGATAATTCGCGAGTTGACCTTGTTACAGTTTGATATCGAGCATCTTTATTTACCATATCAGCAACTATCAAATGGTGAGCAGACCAAGCTTCTTTTAGCAAGTCTTTTCGCCGGAGAAGCACGCTTTTTATTAATTGATGAACCAACCAATCATTTGGATGACGAGGCAAGAGAGGCTCTAAGTCATTATTTACAACAAAAATCAGGCTTTATTCTTGTTTCGCATGATCGAAAGTTACTGGATAGTTGTATTGAGCATGTTTTAGCATTAAATAAAGCTAATATCGAATTACAACAAGGAAATTTTTCCAGTTGGTATGAAAATAAAAAACGACAAGAGCAATTTGAAATCCAGAAAAATGAGTCTCTTAAAAAGGAAATCAAGCGTATAGGTCAGAGTGCGCGTCAAAAAGCTGGGTGGTCAGACCAAGTGGAAGCAACTAAAATTGGCCATGGTGTAGCAGATCGCGGCTTTGTTGGTCATAAAGTAGCAAAGATGATGAAGCGCTCAAAAGTGCAAGAAGCGCGAATGAATCAAGCAATAGAAGATAAGAAAAAACTTTTAAAAAATGTTGAAGAAGTAGAGCAGTTAACCTTACCTATTTTAGATTTTCCTAAAAAGCGAATGATTTATGTTGAAAATTTAAATATTTATTTTAATTATCATATCTTGTATGAAAATCCAGTCTTTTAAAAGTTTTATTTGGTCAACATTCTCAGTATAAAGGGAAGGTCGAAATTAGTCCGCAATTAATGGTTGGTTATGTAGCGCAAGATGCTAGCCAAATAAGTGGTACTTTTAAAGAATTTGCTCAAGATCAGCACTTGGATGTCACCCATTTTTTGATGCTATTACGAAAATTAGGGTTTGCACGTGAACAGTTTGAAAAAAATTTATCAGATTTGAGTGCTGGACAAAAGAAAAAAGTGCTCTTAGCTGCCGTTTTGTGTCAACCTTGTCATTTGTATATTTTTGACGAACCGTTAAATTATATTGATTTAGAGTCTAGAATGCAAATCGAAGCGATGTTATTAGATTCTAAAGCGACTATTATTTTTGTGGAACATGATGAAGTTTTCCAAGATAAAATTGCTACAAAACGAATTGAATTATAAATTTTTAGTCCCTAGCCAAGATAATAAGTGTGGTTAGGGACTTGTATTTTAGATAGATATTCATTATTATGGAATAAATGTTATCCAAAAAGAGGTGTTTTTTTGAAATTTAAAGTTACACCGACACATAAATCGATACTTCAAGAAATATTAGATCGCTTATATCATCATTATCCGTCTGCATTATATCTTCCAGAAACTTGTCAGGTGGTTTTTCCTATGATAAAAAAATTTGATTACGATAAATTCTGTAAATTTACAAAGAAAATCTACCCAAATTTACATGCTTGCTATGATTGGCCAGGTGCTGATGTGAACGTAGCAACGTCATTTTGTTTAGCAGTCACTGTCAAATCATTCAGCAAATTTCAAGATAAGATGGCTTTTATTTGTGAACGCCTTTCCTTGAAAATGAATGCCCTACCAACAGAAATCTATTATATCAGTACGATGATTTATTTTTTGAGTGAGAATGTAGTCGAAGGGATTCAAAGATTTTTGGATTATTTAGAAGATATTGATTGTTTTGATTATCAAATTCATTGTAAAGAGGAATATTTGATGATTTGCTATCTCGCATTGATTGATCTCAATCAAGAAAATGAGGCCCTATTAGCTATTGATTGGGAGCAGGAAGTTAAGCGACCCAATCACTTGAAAATGCTGTATGAATTTGTCCAACAATATGCGCCAGATAAGATAACTACTCATTCACAGTATGCTTCTTTTGCTTATCAAATCATTGAAAACCATATTCAAAAAATTGGTGAGAAACTTTAAACGATAAAAGCCGAATATTTTTTCTAAAATGCATACTTTTTTGCGATTTTTACTAGTTTTTTACAGGACTTTATGCTATCCTAACAAAGATAAAATTTTTTATCTGATAGACTAAAGGAGGCAATGATTGTGGCAGAAAGAAAAATCATTCAAGTTGAAGAAAAAGTACCATTCAAGCTGTTATTACCCCTAAGTTTACAGCATATGTTTGCAATGTTTGGTGCATCTGTTTTAGTTCCATTTATTTTTGGCATTAATCCTGCAATTGTTTTATTTATGAATGGTTTAGGAACGCTATTATTTATTTTCATTACTAAGGGTAAGGCTCCAGCTTATTTGGGATCTAGTTTTGCTTTTTTGGCACCAGCTAGTATCGTCATTTCTAAGTGGGGCTATTCTTATGCACTTGGAGGCTTTGTGGCTGTTGGTTTCTTAGGGTGCATTTTATCATTTATTATTTACAAATTTGGCTCTAATTGGATTAATGTAGTATTACCGCCAGCTGCGATGGGTCCAGTTGTAGCGCTCATTGGATTAGAGTTAGCCGGGACAGCAGCTGGTAATGCGGGATTGACCGGGGATAAAATTTCTAGTGCCAACGTAACAGTCTTTTTAGTTACATTACTCGTAGCTGTATTTGGGTCTGTGATGTTTCGTAAATTTTTATCGGTTATTCCAATCTTAATCGCAATTATTGTCGGTTATATTGCCGCGGTATTTTGTGGCATAGTAGATTTTGCTCCAGTCGCTCAGGCACCTATTTTCTCACTTCCTAACTTTTCAATGCCGAAGTTTAAATTAGAGGCGATTGTAACGATTATCCCGGTGTTGCTAGTGGTTACTTCAGAGCATATTGGCCATCAAATTGTAACAAGTAAGATTGTCGAACGAGATTTATTGCAAGATCCAGGCTTGCATCGGACTTTATTTGCGGATAATTTTTCTACAATGATTTCTGGATTTATTGGTTCTGTTCCAACGACTACTTATGGTGAGAATATTGGGGTTATGGCGATGACGAGAGTTTACAGTGTTTATGTCATTGCCGGTGCGGCGGTTTTATCGATTATTAGTTCATTTATTGGTAAGATGACAACGTTAATTAGCACTATTCCTGGGCCGGTTATTGGTGGGATTTCTTTCCTACTTTACGGTATGATTGGTGCGTCAGGTATCCGTATTTTGGTGGATTCACAAGTAGATTACAGTAAATCAAGAAATATGGCGATGACTTCAGTAATTATGGTCACAGGATTATCTGGGATTAAAGTCCAATTCGGTTCTATCCAACTAACTGGTATGGTTTTAGCTTGTGTTGTGGGGATGTTAATGGGCTTAATCTTTTATGTTTTAGATAAATTCAATCTAACTAATGATCGTTAATGAAAATGATTTTTTACGTCAGGCTTTAGGGCTTGACGTTTTTTGCGATAAAAACATTCTATCGCTAAATTCGCTTGGATTAGTTTACATAAGAGAAATTTCTCCCTATACTAAACACTGTCACTAATGAAGCGCGCAATTAGAGTGAACTGTTGGAGAATGGTCACTGTGGAACCTTTACTTCCTCTGATAGACTTGTCAAAAAGAAAAACCTGGTTTCAGTGTATTTAAAGGAGTGCATAAATTGACAAATCTAATTACTTTAATGATTCTTGCAATTTTTATTATTGGTTTAGTTACGTTTTATCAATTACAAAAAAGACATGTGAAGTTTTCAAATCGAGTATTTATTGGATTGTTTGCCGGAGTTATCTTCGGAGGCGTTTTACAAGTGGTGTTAGGTGTTGGACATCAAAGCTTAACTACCAGTTTAGAATGGATTCAAATTGTCGGTTCAGGCTATGTGCATTTACTACAAATGTTAGTTATGCCGCTAGTGTTTGTTTCTATCGTAGGTGCTTTTGTGCGAATAAAAGAAAGCAATAAAATCGGTAAAATCAGTGCCAATGTATTATTTGTCTTACTTTCAACTACAGCTATTGCGGCAACGATTGGTTCCTTGATAGTCTTAGCTTTCCATTTAGATGGGGCTACTTTTACAAAAGGTGCCGCCGAAACAGCTAGAATTGCTCAATTAGCTGAGCGTCAAACACAAGTGGAAAACCTTTCTATCCCACAACAAATTATTTCGTTTATTCCTACAAATGTTTTTGCTGATTTAGCAGGAACACGTCCAACAAGTACCATTGGCGTGGTAATCTTCTCAGCATTTGTCGGTATTAGCTATCTAGGTGTGAAAAGAAAAGCACCTAAAGAAGCAGAAACTTTTGCAAATTTGATGGAAAGTTTATATAAAATTACGATGCGAATTGTGACTTTAGTTTTGCGTTTAACTCCATATGGTGTATTTGCGTTAATGACTAATGTTTTAGCAACCAGTGATTTTGAGGCAATCATTAATCTTGGTAAATTTATCTTAGCTTCATATAGTGCCTTAATTATTGTATTAGGGGTTCATTCATTATACTTATTAAGTGTTAGCGTTAATCCGATTACTTATTTCAAAAAAGCCTTGCCTGCCTTAAGTTTTGCTTTTACTTCACGTTCAAGTGCAGGGACTTTACCATTAAATATCGAAACGCAAACCAAGGCTTTAGGTGTAGATGAAACAACCGCTAACTTTGCCGCAAGTTTTGGTTTATCGATTGGACAAAATGGTTGTGCAGGTGTTTATCCAGCGATGTTAGCGACAATTGTAGCACCAACAGTCGGAATTAACGTTCATAGTCTAAGTTTTATTTTGATGTTGATTGTGGTGGTAACGATTAGTTCATTTGGTGTCGCAGGTGTCGGTGGGGGCGCAACTTTTGCTTCCTTAATCGTCTTAGGTTCAATGAATTTACCAGTTGCCATTGTCGGATTAGTTATTTCTGTTGAACCTTTAATTGATATGGCTCGTACTTTGATAAATGTCAGTGACAGCATGGTTGCCGGTGTAGTGACTAGCCATCGTATTCATGAGTTAAATCGTGATGTGTTGAATGATCAAGAAGCATTAATTGCTACAGAAGAATAAAAAAGAGGCTAGGAAGTATGTTGATGCACTTACTTCTTAGCCTTTTGTTTATTTGTCAATTTCAACTAATGAAAAATGGATTTCATCGATAGCGAAAATGGTTTGCAAGATTTGATTGACAGTAGAGAATAGTTTTTCATTGGTATCGTATTGATTATCAACGACTAACATTTGATTGGTTGCTTGATTTTTGTAGCGCATTTGTCTTCCTAGTTTTTCCACTTCAACAAAGGTACCTGCTTTTGTTAGTCCATCTATTTCTTCACCAATCCCAACTTCTTGATAGTCTTGACGCCATTGATTAACTTGGGCGATGGTTTGAATCAAACTTTCAATATCTAAAAAAGAAAAACCAACTTCTTTATTTAAATAATCCATACTGTAGGTTTCACAACGTAAAACACCACATGCATTACAGCCGCCATCAACGTATTGATGATCAAATTTTATTACTGCATTTTCCATGGGAACACCTCCAAACTAATTATAGCAAAAACATTCACAAACGAAAAGTGCTATTATGTATTCCTTTTCATTTGTCTCAATGCATTGTTTTTTGTAATGGGAATTGCTAGAATGATTAATAAATAAGGAAAGATGTGAGGTTATAATGAATTTAGGTCAAATCCATCATGTAGCAATTATTACAGCAAAATATGAAGCAAGTAAAACTTTTTATGTTGATAAATTAGGATTTCAAGTCATTCGTGAAAATTATCGGGCGCATCGTGATGATTACAAATTAGATTTACAATTAGGTGATTGTGAATTAGAAATTTTTGGTATTAAAAATGCACCTAAAAGACCAAGTTATCCTGAAGCGTGTGGGTTACGTCATTTAGCTTTCAAAGTAGAAAATATTGAGGAAGTTGTGGTAGCATTGATTGAAAAAGGGATTGAATGTGAGCCTATACGAATAGATGACTATACGGGTGAGAAGATGACGTTTTTCTTTGATCCAGACGGGCTACCACTAGAACTTCATGAATAAAATAAAAAAATGATTGACTCACTCAAATTTGTCGGCTATACTTCCAAATATAGGGAATGAGGTTCTCCCTTGGTTTTTACCTAAACTGCTATTACAGCTGATGACTTCTATGATTTATTTATCATGGAGTCATCAGCTTTTTTTGTGAAAGGAAGATGAAAGTGAAAAAAATATGGTCACAGTTAAGAAGTTATTATGGTGAGTATCTATTGTTGATTGCGTTGGCTGTTATTATTGGTTTAATTGTCGGTGTGATTGATGCCTATTTTGGTATGGGATTATTGGCAATTACGGATATTAGAGATGATCATCCGTATTATTTTATTCCATTTTTAGCCATTATTGGGGTGTTCATCATCTTTATGTATCAAAAATATGGAAAGAATAGCCAGCAAGGCATGGGCTTGATATTTGATGTTGGGCAAAAAAATGCGTCGGATATTCCATTACGTCTAGTACCATTTATTATTGGTGGGACTTGGCTGACACATTTATTTGGTGGGAGTGCTGGTCGTGAAGGTGTTGCTGTCCAAATTGGGGCTACAGTTTCACATACAGTAGGTCAGAAATTAAATCTGAAAAAACATCAAACAACTTTAATCGTGATTGGTATGGCAGCGGGATTTGCTGGATTGTTTCAAACACCAATTGCAGCGACATTTTTTGCGTTAGAAGTGATGTTTGTAGGTCAATTAGTCTATCCAGCGTTGATACCAGCATTGATTGCAGCTTTTATTGCAAGTGGGACTTCTCATTTCTTAGGTCTAGAAAAATTTCAAGTGTTTGTTTCCGATGCATTTGCTTTTCATTTTGTAAATTTTGCCAAACTGATGATTATCGGAGTAATCTTTGGGTTGACAGGTAGCTTATTCGCTAAAGGATTAGCTTATCTTAAAACCTTTATGGCTGAGAAAATTGTGAACCCTTATTGGCGTATTTTTATTGTTGGTATTGTCTTGAGTATACTTTTATTACTTTGTCATGGTGGGAGATATGCCGGTTTAGGAACAAATTTAATTGCCGCTAGCTTTTCGGGGCAAACCATTTATTTATATGATTTTATCGCAAAATTATTATTTACAATTGTTACTTTATCAGTTGGATTCCAAGGCGGCGAAGTGACACCACTATTTTCAATCGGAGCATCCTTGGGTATTGTATTAGCCGGTCTTTTTCATATGCCTGTTATTTTAGTGGCTGCTTTGGGATATGCGGCAGTTTTTGGAAGTGCGACCAATACTTTATTAGCCCCTATCTTAATTGGATGTGAAGTGTTTGGTTTTAACTATTTTCCTTATTTCTTTATCGTGTGTGCTTTTGCTTACTTTTTCAATTTTGATCAATCTATTTATGGTAAGCAATTGAAGAAAATCCAAATGTAAAACGATTTCTTTTTTGTAATAATTATTAATGAAGTGAAATATTTACTCATTTTAGGGTAAATATCACTTCATTTTTTTATTTTTTTATGCAAAATCATAGGGTTTAACTTCTTTTTTTGCGGAGGTGACAATAAATGAAAATATTGATTTCATAATGTTTATGCCTACTTTTATTAAAAAATCGACAATATCTTGCTTACGTTTAATTAACTTGCAATTTTTCGTTACGTAATTGAAACCTATAAATGCAATTTTTCAGATATGATATTCAACGTTGGTTTACAACAAACAACATTGAAGAGGAGAATATACATACAATGAAGACAATTAAAGCACTAGTCATTGGTTTGATGGTGATTGTGTCATTTGATGTTAGAAGTGTGAATGCACATGCAGAAGAAATAAAACATGTTGTGACTTCAAGCGATACACTTTCGAAAATTTCAGAAAAATATTTTGGGTCAACCGATTTTGTCGATAAAATTGCAAAAGATAATCAAATAGATAATCCAAACTTGATTTTTGATGGTCAAGTATTAAAGATTGAAACGCAAGAATCTGAAGGTGGTATCAAGTTAATTCGTCACAATAAAGTAATTATTGATCAAACACCGAAAGAGACAAAAGCTGAAGAAACCGTACAAGAAAAGCAAGTAGCGGATTCGCAAAACATGCCTGATGAAGTAACTGGAAAAGTTCTGTATATGGAATCAACGGCTTATAGTTCAGATCCAAGAGACAGTTTAGGTGGAGGAACAGTAACGGCAACTGGCCAAAATTTATTAACGAATCCAATGGCTGTAGCAGTTGATCCAAATGTGATTCCATTAGGTACGCGCTTATATGTTGAAGGTTATGGTGAGGCCATTGCTTCGGATACTGGTGGTGCGATTAAAGGTAATATTATTGATGTTCATTTTTCTACATACGAACAATGTATTCAGTGGGGTAGAAGAACAGTCAAAGTAACAATTTTAGATTAATTTATCATTTTCCCTTTTGTTTTTACAGAAGGGATTTTTTTCTTATTGAGGGGATTGTTCGGAAATAGACGATAATCCATCTAAAAAAAGCTGTTTTTATGAAAGATTTATTTTTAAAGCAAAATTTTTGTGTTATACTGTACAAAAAAAGGAGGAATTGTCATGCGAGCAATTTTAACGGTTATTGGTAAGGATAAAGTAGGTATTATTGCTAAAGTTAGTCAAACCTTAGCAGATTTAGACCTAAATATTATTGATGTCACACAAACAATATTAAATGACTATTTTACGATGATGATGGTGTTAGAATCAAAAGGAAATGCTGATTTTAAGGTTATTTGTGAGAAGCTAGATCAAACGGCTGAACAATTGGGTGTGGATATTCGTATTCAAAATGCCGAAATTTTCGATGCCATGCATAAGTTGTAGTGGAGGGAATACGATGGAAGTAAATCAAATTTTAGAAACCATACGAATGGTCGAAGAAGAAAATTTAGATATTCGTACAATCACTATGGGTATTTCTTTGTTAGACTGTATGGATGAAGATATTGATCGAAGTTGTGAAAAAATTTATCGGAAAATTATAACAAAGGCAGCTAATTTAGTTGCAGTAGGTGAAGCGATTGAATTAGAATATGGCATTCCGATTATTAACAAACGTATTTCTGTTACCCCAATCGGAATTGTTGCTGCGGCTTCTAAGGCTGATGCAAAAGATTGTGTGAAGTTTGCTAAAGTTTTAGATAAAGCTGCCAAAAAAGTGGGGGTTAACTTTATCGGTGGGTATTCCGCTTTAGTCGAAAAAGGGTTTACGGCTGGTGATTTAGCCTTAATTGAATCCATTCCAGAAGCACTAGCGCAAACTGATTTTGTTTGTTCAAGTGTCAATATCGGTTCGACAAAAGCTGGTATTAATATGGATGCAGTTAAATTGATGGGTGAAGTCATCAAAGAAACTGCTGCTAAATCTGATATGGGTTGTGCCAAATTGGTCGTATTTGCCAATGCAGTAGAAGATAATCCTTTCATGGCCGGAGCGTTTCATGGTGTAGGTGAAGCTGACTGTGTCATTAATGTGGGTGTTAGTGGACCGGGTGTTGTCAAAAGAGCGCTTGAAAAAGTAAAAGGTGAGAGTTTTGATATTGTTGCGGAAACGGTCAAAAAAACGGCATTTAAAATTACACGTATGGGTCAAATGGTTGGTAAAATCGCCTCAGAACGGTTAAAGATCCCTTTTGGTATTGTGGATTTGTCCTTAGCGCCGACACCTGCTGTTGGTGATAGTGTAGCTCAAATTTTAGAAGAAATGGGTCTTGAATCAGTTGGGACTCACGGGACTACTGCAGCACTTGCCTTACTGAATGACGCGGTCAAAAAGGGTGGTGTCATGGCTTGTAATCATGTTGGTGGGTTATCAGGTGCTTTTATTCCAGTTTCCGAAGATGCCGGAATGATTCAAGCTGCGGAACAAGGCTATTTAAATATTGAAAAATTAGAGGCAATGACTGCAATTTGTTCAGTAGGCTTAGATATGATTGCCATTCCAGGAGATACACCAGCAAGTACGATTGCGGCAATGATTGCAGATGAGGCAGCTATCGGCGTGGTTAATCACAAAACGACTGCTGTAAGAGTAATTCCAGCCAATCAGTTAAAAGTTGGTGATACCATCGAATTCGGTGGATTACTGGGAAGTGCGCCAGTTATGAAGGTTAACTCAGCTAGGTCGGATGTATTTATTCAACGTGGCGGACGAATTCCAGCACCAATTCATTCATTCAAAAATTAACAGCATCGTCTTTTTATGGAAATTTTCTGTAAAAAGACGATTTTTTTTCTTGAAAAATAAAGCTATTTAGGATAAGGTAAAAAGGAATTATCTTTGAAAGTAGGAATCGAAATGTATCAAAACTTCATTTGGGATTTTGATGGCACATTATTTAATACCTATCCGAAAATGTTGAAAGCTTATGTAAAAACGATGCAACATTATCAAATTTCGATTACGCCATCAGCTATTTACAGAACGCTTAAAATCCAATCATCCAAAGACTTAGCAAACCAATATCAGTTAGATTTTGAAGAATTTGATCAAATATATAAGCAGTTTGAAAAAAGTGATACGAGTAATGTTTTTGCCTATGATGATGCAAAATACATATTAGAAAAAGTGATTGAAAAAGGTGGTAAGAATTATTTACTGACCCACCGCGAAAATGCTTCTGCCAAGGCGTTATTACAAGGTTCACAATTAGATGGACTGTTCGTTGAAATCGTTGGTCCAGAAAATAAGTTTCCCCGCAAACCTAATCCGACTTCACTCTTGTATTTAGTTGAAAAATATCAGATGGATAAAACAAAGACAGTCATGATTGGTGATCGACCAATGGACATCGATGCGGGAATTAATGCCGGTGTACAAAGTATTTTTTATAATGATGAGCGACTTTTTAAAATCAAACAGGCCCATCATGAAGTTCACTCATTAACAGAAATAGAAAAATTTTTAGACGAATAGTTTATTTATTCGTCTTTTTTTGACGCTTTTTTTCATTTTTTTCGTATTTATATATTAGAGAGGTGAAAAAAATGCAAAATTGGTGGCGTAAAATAAAAACTTGGCAGCTTGTTGTCGGCGTATGTGGCATAGTTTTGTTAGGTATAGCAGCATTTTTACTTGTTACGCAACAAGAAAAGGAAGACAAAGAATTACTAATTGAGACTTCATCGACTACTGAAGTAACGGTAGACACAAAAAAGGAGCAAGATCAAGCGAATGATGAATCTAAATCTGCAAAAATTTATGTAGATATTTCAGGTGCGGTTAAACAGCCAGGCGTTTATCAGTTATCAGAAGGGGCTCGGCTTTTCGATTTATTAAAACAAGCGGGAGGGTTAACTGAAGATGCAGCGATTCAAACGGTAAACCAGGCGATGATTATACAAGATCAACAAAAAATAATAATCTTAACGCAAGATCAAGCACAGAGTCTAGATACAGAAAATATCCCTAATAATGGTCATTTGGAGGAAAAATCTGCTGAAAAATCGCCAAAAGATACTGAAAAACTAAATATTAATCAAGCAGATTTGACGCAACTTCAACAGCTAAGTGGCATAGGTGAAAAAAAGGCACAAGCAATTATCGACTATCGCAATGAAAATGGTTCATTCAAGACTATTGAAGACTTAGCCAAAGTGACAGGAATTGGTGAAAAGACGGTTGAAAAATTACGTGACTCGATTACAATATAACTAAAAACAAGTTTTGGAGGTGCCAATATGGTAGATCAAAGAATTCCCTGGAATCAGTATTTTATGGCTCAAGCGGTACTATTATCTTTAAGAAGTACTTGTACGCGTCTGGAAGTTGGAGCTACTTTAGTAAAAGATCGTCGTATCATTGCTGGTGGATATAATGGGGCAGTTAGCGGAGATAATCATTGTATCGATCATGGCTGTTACGTTGTGGATGGTCATTGTATTCGGACCATTCATGCTGAAATGAACGCTTTATTACAATGTGCTAAATTAGGTATTTCAACGGATGATGCCGAAATCTATGTTACGCACTTTCCTTGTTTACATTGTACGAAAGCTATTTTACAAGCAGGAATTAAAAAAATCTATTATCTACATGACTATCATAATGATCCTTATGCAATCGAGTTAATTCAAAAACTTGGAGTAGAGATTCAACAAGTGAAGTTGGATCCAAAGTATTTTGAAAAACTTACTTCCATTACCAAATAGTTTTAAGCATTGCGATTTTTCGTGGATAAACCAAATAGCCTATTGTACGCTTTTTACCGTCTGTAGCTACTATGGCTTGGTTTTATCGCAATTGATATTGTTACTCATAGCAGGATATGTATTCATTTATTTAGTATATACTAGAAAAGTTACTTTATGTATTTTGAGCCTTATTGTACTAATTTTGTGCTTAGGAAGTGGCTATTTGCAAAGACATCAGCAGTCGCCAAGTAGTCAGTTGCTTCAAACGGAATGCCTTATCTATCCAGATTCGGTGACAGTGAATGGTGATTTATTAATGGCAGATGGGCGTATGAAAGGAAAATTAGTCCGACTTCAAATTCAATTAAAATCTGAAAATGAACAGCAAAAGTGGCGAATAGATGCCCCTAGCTTTACCCGTTTATCTTGTACGGGTCGTTTTCAGTCAGTAAATACTTCTCGTAATCAGCATGCCTTTGATTATGAGAAGTATTTGCAAGATAAAAATTATTTCGGCTTGTTTGTTGTTGAAAAATATCGTGTGCTTTCTGGTTCAGCTGGGCAAACTTTGCTATCTCAATTACGTTTTTATTGCATAAAGCAAGTACGTGAACAATTATCAAGAAAAGCAAGTCAATACGTGCAAGCTTTGGTCTTTGGATATAAAAATCAGGATTTTCAAGAAATGCAATCTCTGTACAGTATGAGTGGTATTTTACATTTATTTACGATCTCAGGTATGCATGTCATTTTCTTTTTGGGATTATTCGATTATTTTTTTCGTCGCTTTCATTTATCTTTTGCGCAAAGAATGCTACCGTTTATTGTTTGTGCATTGACGGCTATGTTTTTATTTGGTATTTCGATGAGTGTTTTACGAGCAACTTTTACGTATTTACTCACTTATTTACTGAATCATCTTTCTATCAAGTTATCCCGTTTAGATCGATTTAGCATCGTCCTCTTAATTTTAATGGTTATATTTCCAAATACCCTCTTAGTTTTATCAGGTCAGCTATCATTACTTGTCTCATTTTTGCTGATTTTTATACCGAATGCAAAATCAAAATGGCAGTCGCTTCTTTTCATGCAATATTTACATGTATTAACTGCACCATTTTTGTTTTGTGTCTTTTTTCAATGGCCGATTTTAGGTGGAATATTAACCGCTGTTTTTTCCTATCTATTTACTTTTCTTTTATTACCTTATTGTTTTGGATTGTTTCTACTAACTTTTATCCCACCATTGCTGCCATTTTTTAATCTGCCTTTTGATTGGATTGTCAAAGGAATCGAGTATAGCTTACAATTTTTAGTGAATTTTCAACTTCATTTTGGGACTATCCCTAGTTGGTTGGTCGGTATTTGTTTGATTTTAGGATTATTATTCCTGCAATCAAGCTATCATTATCTTGTGCCGATTATCTGTCTGTTCTTACCTTTTTTATATTTTTCATTTACGCATCTGTTTGCGCGTGTGACTTTTGTAGATGTTGGGCAAGGGGCGTGTAGTGTGATCCAGAGCGCATTTAATCAAGAAGTTATTGTAATTGATACTGGAGGTAAAATAGCAATGGAGAAGAAAGGGTGGCAAAAAAGAAAATCAAAGCCGAATTGTAACTATTCATTAGTGCCATATCTCAAAGGGGAGGGTATTCACCGCATTGATGCACTGGTTCTTTCGCATGGAGATATGGATCATATGGGTGATTTGTTGCCCATATGCAAACAATTTAATGTCAAAAAAGTTTATGTAACAAAAGGTGCACATCATAATGAAAAAATCAACCGAAAATTAAAGCAGCTTCCAAAGCAAACAAAACTTTATGAAGTTTTAGCCAACCAAATTATCGGTCATAAAATACCATTACAGGTTTTGGCGCCTAGTAAAGCTGGTTTAGGAGAAAATAAAGATTCTATGGTACTTTACACGAAAATTCATACGCTATCTTTCATGTGGACGGGTGATTTACCTAAAGAAGGTGAGATTGAGTTGATGAGGAAGTATCCTACACTTAAAGTGGATATCTTGCATGTTGGACATCACGGAAGCCATACTTCAACAGATGAAACCTTTATTCAACAGATTCGGCCGCAAATGGCTATTATCTCGGTCGGTGAGAAAAATCGTTATGGTCATCCTCACCAACAGACAATCCAAACGCTAAAAGAAAACCATGTGCAAATTAGGCGAACTGATCAGCTTGGCATGATTCAATATCGTTGGCATTTTTCTTCGCACATTAAGGAATATCTTGGACATTAATTTACTAAATTTGTTATAATGTACGTAGAAAAAAGTGGGAAAGGAAATATTTCATTGAGTATACAACAGTCATTACAGGCTATTTCGCAACAAGCACTGGCTAATCTTTATTTGGTAAGCGGCCAGGAAAAGTATTTAATTGAAGAAGTCAAAAAAGCATTTATGAATCGTTTAAATGTACAAGAGGATGATTTAAACTTTGCTGCTTTTGACGGGGAAGAAGTAGATATGCAAATTGTACTTGAGGAAATCCAAGCAAGTCCTTTTTTTGGCGATTATCGGTTAGTCTTTTTAGAGCATCCCTATTTTTTAACAAGTGACAAGCGTGCCATAGAGGAAGAACAGTTAAAACAATTGATTCACTATTTCCAACAACCGAATGAATCAACAATATTTGTTTTATTTGCAGATTATCCAAAATTAGATGAACGCAAAAAAGTGACAAAAGCATTAAAGAAAAATGCGAAGATTATTGATGTGCAATATTTAAAAGAAAATGAAGTACGACAATATTTTCAACATTTTTTAGAAAACGAAGGTATGACATTTCCTAGAGAAGTGCTGGAATATTTTTTGAAACAATGTGATTTTCAACTTTCTAGAGTGATTCAGGAATATCAAAAGTTACATTTATTTTTAGGTGAGGACAATCAAGTAAGTAAAAATGATATTGACCGATTAATACCTAAAACCTTAGAGCAGAATATTTTTGAATTATCCCAATATATATTGCATCATCAAACGAATTCAGCTTTGCAATTATTTCATGATTTGAGCATTCAAAATGAAGAGCCGATTAAACTAATTGCAATATTAGTTGGCCAATTTCGTTTACTCATTCAAGTGAAATATTTGATGAAACAAGGGTATCAGCAAGGAAATATTGCGGATATGCTGAAAATCCATACTTATCGTGTGAAATTAGCGATGCAAGAAGTTAGAAAATATCAAATGCATGATTTATTACACTTATTTGATCAATTAGTCGAGTTGGATTACCAAATAAAGTCTGGTCAGGTAGAAAAAAACTTTGCCTTTCAAATGTATTTATTAAAAAATTGCTAAAAAAAAACCACGGTTGTTAACCGTGGTTTTTTTATCGATAGCATTATTTAGCTAATTTTTTGCTTAAACGAGATTTATCACGACCAGCTTTGTTTTTGTGGATTAATCCTTTTGATTCAGCCATGTCGATCGCTTTGATTGCTTCTTTGTGTAACTCAGCTACGTTTTCAGCACCAGCTTCAACAGCTTGTTCGAATTTCTTAACAGCTGTACGCATTGCGCTTAATTGAGATGAATTCTTAGCATTAGCAGCTTCACTTGTACGAACACGTTTGATTGCAGATTCAATGTTTGGCATTTATTTCACCTCCGATAATTAGTTCTTATACGAATTTCGTATAAATCAACAATTGTCATTATACCTAATGGCGGCACGCTTTGCAACAATAAGTTGTAAAGAATTTTTACTTAACACAATTTTTTTGTTTTTGATGAAGGAATGATTAAAATAGATAGATATTTACAACAAATAGTTACGATATTTTATTTAAATGAGAAACTTTTTAGATAATTGTTTAAAACTTTCTTAAGGTCAAATATACACATCTTTCTTTTTTTATGCTATCATAACAAGTGGAGTAAATTTATGGTGGTGAATTATTTGAGTATTGCACTATTTTTAACCGTTGCCCTTGTATTAGGGGTGATTTTTGTTAACGGTTGGACAGATGCGCCAAACGCGATTGCTACTGCGGTATCTACAAGAGTTTTAGCTCCTAATTTTGCAATTTGGATGGCTGTAGTGATGAATTTTGCAGGTGCCTTAGTAATGACATATTTTAATGCTCAAGTTGCCGAAACTATCAGTAATATTGTGAGTTTTGATGCACAAGGGATACAGGCTGCACAAGTCGCCTTAGCCGCTTCATTGTTTGCAATTGTTGTATGGGCGGTAGCAGCTTGGTATTTTGGTATTCCAACAAGTGAATCGCATGCGTTAATTGCCGGTCTAACTGGAGCAGCGATGGCCTTAGGTGGACTAAACGCAGTTAATGTTGATGAATGGCTTAAAGTTATTATTGGTCTAGTCGTTTCAACAATTATGGGATTTTTTGGAGGTTACTTATTAACTAAATTATTAGTATTAATATTCCAAAATATTCCTCGAAGAAAAGCGAATAAATTCTTTACAATTGGTCAAGCTATTTCGGCTGCTGCTAATGCCTTTTTACATGGTGCGCAAGATGGTCAAAAATTTATGGGCGTATTCATGTTAGGATTATTTTATAATGGGTTAGCAGACAAAACTGGCAATGGCTTTACTATTCCGCTTTGGGTGATGGCGCTTTGTTCAATTACCATGGGATTAGGAACCAGTGTTGGTGGAATGAAGATTATTAAGTCAGTAGGTATGGATATGGTTAAGTTAGAAACTTACCAAGGTTTTTCAGCAGATTTAAGTGCGGCGATATGCTTATTCTTAGCTTCTGTATTTGGTATTCCAGTTTCAACAACCCATACGAAAACAACAGCCATCATGGGTGTTGGTGCCTCAAAACGCTTAAGTAGTGTCAATTGGCGCATTGTAAAAGAAATGATTTTTGCTTGGGTGATGACATTCCCTGGTTGTGGGGTTATTGCCTATGTAATGGCTAAGTTTTTTGTAGCTATTTTTTAAGGAGAATTTATTATGGCAAGAAGAAAAAAGTATGATTATTTTAAGACATTAGAGAATATTGCAGAGAATGGCTATAAGTCAGCAGAAGTTCTAGAAAAAATAATGCAAAATTATTCTCTAGACCATTTAGAAACTGAATCAGAATTAATCCATCACTTAGAAAAAGAAAATGACAGATTAATTTTAGAATTAACTAATGAATTATATGATGCCTTTATCACACCGATTGATCGCGAAGACATCATGCTGCTAGCTGAATCACTTGATGATATTTTAGATGGAATTAATGGCATTACATACATGTTTGAAAATCTATCTATTAAAGAATTGCGTGCGGATACAGATTTATTTGCTAACTTGGTTGTAAAGGCAACAAAGGGTGTATTAGATGCAATGCGCGAATTCCCTAAATTTAAAAATTCCAAAAATTTACGTGATTTATTAAAAGTTGTGAGAAATACTGAATCTGAAGCAGATCGATTATTCAGTCGTTTGAAAAAAGAATTATTCTCTGGAGATAATGATTTGTTAGAAATTATCAAATGGAAAGAGATTTATGATCGTTATGAATGGATCTCAAATAGTACTGAAAATGCAGTAGACTTAATTGGTAATTTAATCATTAAAAATACTTAGTAACTTATATAAAAAAGTAGCTTATCCAATGCGATAAGCTACTTTTTTTAATGCATCTTTAAAAAATCATAGTTAAAATAATTATGCTTCCTAAGATGATACGATACCATCCGAAAACCGAAAAATCGTGTTTCTTAATATAATCCATTAAGAACTTAATGACTAAAACAGAAACGATGAAGGATACAATCATACCTGTTAATAAAATGAAAGTTGATTGTAAGTCAAAGAAGTTACCGTTTTTGATAAATTTAAAAATCTTAAGTGCACTTGCACCAAACATTGTTGGAATTCCTAAGAAGAAAGAAAATTCAGCGGCCACATATCTTGAAGCGCCAATAAGGATTCCACCTAGAATAGTTGCACCAGAGCGAGAAGTTCCTGGAATTAATGCTAAAACTTGGAAGACACCAATCATAATCGCTGCTTTGTAGGTGAAACGATTTAAATCAGTACATTTAGGTTTGATATTGCGATTACGATTTTCAACCCAAATAAAGCCAATACCGTAAATAATCAACATAAGTGCAACCGGGAATGGTTTATAAAGATGGGCATCTAACCAATCGTCAAATAAGAGCCCGATAACTGCAGAAGGAAAACAAGCAACGACTACTTTTAACCACAAATCCCAGGTTTGTTTTTGTTCTAGTTTACTTTTTTGTTGATCAAAAGGGTTTAGTTTATTAAAGTATAAATAAACAACTGCCATAATTGCCCCTAATTGAATGACTACATTAAACATCGAAGTAAATTCTTTGCTGATTTGCATTTTTAAAATATTATCAACAAGAATTAAGTGTCCAGTACTACTAATAGGAAGCCATTCTGTGATTCCTTCTACGATACCAAGGATGATTGCTTTTATAAAATTTGCAAAGAACATCTAAAAATCCTCTCTATTCCGTTTTTTCGGAAAGTTTAGCTAAACCATTTTCTTTAAAAGATTTATCACCAATTGTTTCGATACTAAACTGTCCGTTTTCATAGTTTAAAATAGAAATTGAGCCATTGTCAATATCAATTCTTAAACCATTTGATTCATCGACCAAATGCATTAAAAAGGCAATGGTTAAGCCATGAGAGACGATTAGAGCTTTACCACCGCCTTGTTTTTCAACACGATAAGCGATATCTTCGAAACCTGTTAAGACACGGTTTTTTAGTTCATCATATGTCTCAGCCCAATTTGCTGTATCTGCTTCATAGATAGCTTCACAAATTTCTTTGTAGCTGACTTGATTTGCGATTAATTCATCATAGGTACGATAATTTAAAACACGAGGTAAAACACCCCACATTTCAGCATCATATCCGCCTTCAAGTGAGCCAAAATTCCATTCTCGAATTCTAGGATCTGTGTGATAAGGAATGTTTGCACCGTTTTTATGTTTAGAAAGTAAAATGCGCATTGTTTGAATCGCACGTCCACTATCACTTGATACAGCTTCAACAAAATCAATATCTTGAATCCCAATTCCTGTACCTTCTATTCCATGGACACCAACAGCAGTAAGCGGCGTATCACACCAGCCTTGAACGCGTTGTAAAGTGTTGAACATTGTTTTTCCGTGACGTACAATATAAAGTTGTGTTTTAGCCATAAGAATCTCCTCCTATTTGAAACCTCTTAAAAATGGATTGGTTTGCTTTTCGTGAATGATTGTTGTAGGTAAGCCATGTCCTGGATATACTGCAAAATCGTCGGGTAAAATTAGTAATTGCGTTTGAATGCTATGAAGTAATTGTTCAAAGTCACCAGTTGGCAAATCAGTACGTCCAATGCTGCCGTTAAACAAAGCATCACCAGATACAACAAAAGTATCGAAAATAAAACTTACAGAACCGTAAGAATGTCCTGGGGTTGGGACGACTTTAAAATGAATACTTCCTAATTGATAGTCGGTCATTTCAAATAAATAATCCGCAGGTCTAGCAGTTATACGACCAAATTCTGGATGATTTCCTGAAAGATTCATTACCGGATCAGATAGCCAAGCGTTTTCTAGTGGATGGACATATACTGGAATATGATAATAATCACGTAAAGTATCAACTGCACCGATATGATCATAATGAGTATGTGTTAATAAGATTGCTATTGGTTTAATTCGAATTTCTGAAATCAATTGAATAATCTGGGGAGCATCTTCTCCCGGATCAATAATTAAAAGTGTATCATCGTTATATACAAGATAACAATTTTCTTGAATTGGACCAGTAGCTAGTCCTTTGATATGCATGCAAATTCCTCCTTTGTGACGAATACAAATATAGTATATCTTAAATCGAGATTATAAACAATGAAAGTGAAGGGGATTTAGAATTTTATAATTATCTGAAAACAAAATAATAATTTGTTTATAGTCAGTTAAAAATATTCTATAAAAAAATATTTTATACAATATTTTGCTATAATATTTAGTAAGGTTGGTGGTAGTAATGAAAAGAAATTATTTATTAATTGTTTTCGTATTTGTCTTGCCATTGCTTTTGGGCGGATGTAAGGATAATGAACAAAAAATCAATCCTGTTAAAGCAACTACCAGTCAAATGAAAAAGCAAGAAGATATCGTAAATGATTTTATGATTATGCAAGTGGATAATCAAGGCTTTCCACAAAGTCAAGGTGTGTTTGACTATAAAAAGGGTGTTTTGCATATCGTCAAACAATATATCCCTGAAATTCAAAGTTCAGAAGAAGATACGATGTTACAAGAAAAACGGAATTATCGCCAAAAAATAGCAGCGGATTTTCAAAAGACATTTCCTAATCAGCAGTTTGAACAGGAGCCTTACTCAGTTTATCAGCGTTCTATAAAAAATTGTAAAATCACTGATGACGGGAACCAGCTTTATATCCATTCGAGTGATTATAGTATCCGCTTTGATTATGTGACCGAAAATAAGTTAATTGATGAAAATTATGTAGAATATCAAATATACCGATAAATGAGCAGACCGTCTAGCGTGTTTGTTCATTTTTTGTTAGACTGAGATTGAAAGTAGGGGTAGGATGCAAAGTAAAAAAGTTTCAGTAAGAGAATTAGTTGCTTTTGTCCATAATGAAGAAAGCATTGATAACCGCAAACAAAGTAATCATACTGCACTTGAAGGAAGTAAAATTCATCGAAAACTACAACAATCAATGGATGAGAATTACCAATCGGAAGTATCCTTAAAAACGGTTTATCAAGGGAAACAATTTGATATTCAGTTAGAAGGTCGGTGCGACGGAATATGGCAAAAGGAAAATCAAATTATTATCGATGAAATCAAGACGGGTGAACACACTTTTGAGCAATTAGAAGATGCGACACTGCAGTTATTTATGGCACAGGCAAAAATTTATGCTTACATTTATGCCTTGCAAGAAAAGTTAGAAGAAGTTGTCGTGATGGTACGTTATTTTTGTACACAAGATGAAAAAATCGATGAATATCAAAATCAATATAGTTTCGTTGAATTAAATAATTATTATCAAGAGACAATGAAAGAATATGAAAAGTGGCTCATATTCTTAGATAAATATCGGCAAAATCGGCAAAAAAAATTACAAGCATTACAATTTCCCTATAACAATTATCGAAAAGGACAACGTGAATTATCCATTGCAGTCTATCGTACATTGTCCCAAGAAAAATGTTTGTTTATGGAAGCACCTACGGGAACGGGAAAAACATTATCAACCCTTTTTCCTGCACTGAAAGCTATGGGAGAATACAATCAAGGACGTATTTTTTATCTAACAGCCAAAACGATTACAAGACAAGTTGCTTTAGATACGATGAAGTTATTTGAGGAGCAACAAAGTGAAATTAAAACGATTGAAATCTCAGCTAAAGAAAAAATTTGCTTCATGAATGAGTGCAAATGTAATCCGGATTATTGTCCTTTTGCAAAAAATTATTATCAAAAACAAAAATTAGCGATTTGGGATTTATTAAATAATGGGCATTTCTATTCCCGTGAACAAATTAGTGAAGTTGCAAAGAAATATGAATGTTGTCCTTTTGAACTTAGTCTTGATTTAAGTCTGTATTCAGATGTCATTGTGTGTGATTATAATTATCTATTTGATCCACAAGTCTATCTGAAACGCTTTTTTGAATTAGAAGAAACGGATAGCTATTTTCTTGTTGATGAAGGGCATAATCTTATTTCAAGAGCAAGAGAGATGTATTCTAAAGCGTTAAGTCTGCAATTGATTAAAGATTTTAAAAAGCTTTTACCCAAACATCACCGCAAACATCATAAAATACTACAGCAATTCATCGAATATTGTGAGGAATCAAGAAAACTTTTAAAAGACCAAGACTATTTGTTTCAAAAAGAACTGCCGGATAAATTAATCGACCTGGGTTATCGATGGAGTGAATATTTTCGTGATTTTTTATTTGAGTTAAAAGAAGATATCCCTACTTGGGTGCAAAATCTTTACTTTGATCTGATGAGTTTTTTAAAAATCTCGGAATATTATGATGACCATTTTACGTTTTTAGTAGAATTGGTTAACCATGAGTTGCAATTTAAAATTTTCTGCTTGGATCCCGCTCAATTCATTAAGCAGAAGTTGGATTTCGGAAAGGGTAGTGTTTTATTTTCAGCTACTTTATCACCTGTACAATATTATCAAAATTTATTAGTAGGACATACAGACGATTTAACGTTTAGACAATCTAGTCCCTTTAATCAGAATCAATTTCAAGTATTAGTAGCTGATTATCTACCAATGACTTATAAATATCGTAGCCAAGTTGTAGATTCTTTATGTGAATTGATTAAAAAAGCGACGGATATCAAAGCAGGTAATTATTTTTGCTTTTTCCCTTCTTTTTCATATATGGAAGAAGTCTATCAGCGCTATATCCAATTGTATCCAGAAGCTGAGGTACTCATACAAAGTCGTGAATTGAAAGATGTGGAGAAGGAAGCATTCTTGGCCAATTTTCAGGCACAAAATGAGCAAGTCGTCCTTGGTTTTTGTGTGTTAGGTGGTGTCTTTTCAGAAGGAATAGATCTAAAAAAGAACCGATTAATTGGCTCAATCATTGTTTCTGTAGGCTTACCACAAATTTCTAAAGAGCAAGAAGAATTAAAGAATTATTTCGATGAAAAAAATCAGCAGGGCTTTTATTATATCTATCAATTGCCAGGGTTCAATAAGATTATGCAGGCAGCAGGGAGAGTTATACGCACCGAAGAGGACCGAGGAGTGATTCTATTAATTGATCAACGTTTTAGTCGTAAAGATTATATGCAATTGTATCCTACTCATTGGTCAAAAGGTGTTGTCGTGCATGATTTAAATAGTATGTTAAATCAGTTAAAACAATTTTGGCATTAAAAGACGCGCAACAGTACAGATGATAGTTAGACTGTTGCGCGAATTTTTATGATTTGATTTGAATACCTAACACTTTTAAATGATTGCTACCGACTAGTTTAATGATTAATTGTGCCATTTGCTTTGGAGAAAAACTAATTTCTTGATTAATCCACCAGTGTAAACTTGCCATAAAGGTCGAACTCATATATTCAATTATAAAATCAATAGGAACGATAAAGTCTTTTTCCCGAATTTTAACTTGGTCAAAAATATTGGCATAAGTGGAACGAAGGATTTGACTGATTTGTTTACGTAATTGTTCATTACCATGCGCATTCAAGACTGTTTTAAAAAAGACGCGATTTGCTTGAATTTTCTCAAAAATATGCGTGATGATTTGTTCAATGGTATGTAATTATAATTGATTGGTCTTGCCAAGTTGGACAGGAGCTAAAACCATCATAAATTGCTCGACCGCTTCTTTAAAAATATAATCATAGACATCTTGTTTGTCTTTAAAGTGAGCGTAAAAGGTTGCACGATTAATCATGGCTTGGTTGGCAATATCTGAAACTGTAACGTGTTCATACCCTTTTTCTTCCACAAGATTGATAAAAGCCTCTAAAATCATTTTTCTTGTTCTTTTCGTACGTAAATCTTCTTTTTTCAATTTATTCTCACCAAATTTCAATTTTTTTCAACAAATAATATTTGTCTGTTGTTTATCTCACAAATGCTTTTTTATTGTCGATTGCTTTTTTAATCACGAATTTTTAAAATATATTATGTATTATATCAAACACTTTGCTCAATATTCAACAGGTGTTGGAAATCTAATTTGAGATTTATTTATGTTAGTTTAAAAGAAAAAGGGTGGAAACATGAGAATAGGAATTGATGTTGGCTCAACAACAGTCAAAGTGGTCATTTTAAATGAGGATAAGCAACTCTTATTTAAAAAATATCAAAGACACTTTGCTGATGTGACAAATTGTGTATTAGATGTCTTAAAGCAAGCACAAAAGGTATATGATGGTCCGGCAAAATTAACAATAACTGGTTCAGCTGGAATGGGATTAGCTGAAATATTGGACTTAGCTTTTGTGCAAGAAGTGATTGCCTGTACGGAAGCGATTGAACAAAAAATTCCACAAACCGATGTCGCTATTGAATTAGGAGGCGAAGATGCAAAGATTACTTTTTTTGAAGGTAGTTTAGAACAAAGAATGAATGGAAGTTGTGCTGGCGGAACAGGTGCATTTATCGACCAAATGGCTGCATTATTACAAACCGATGCCGTTGGTTTAAACGAGTTAGCAAAAAATTATGAACAAATTTATCCGATTGCTTCTCGTTGTGGCGTATTTGCCAAAACCGATGTACAACCCTTAATCAATGAGGGAGCTTCCAGAAATGATATTGCGGCCAGTATTTTCCAAGCAGTTGTGAATCAAACAATCGCTGGTTTAGCGAGTGGCCGAAAAATTAAAGGAAATGTTGCTTTTTTAGGCGGCCCTTTAACTTTCTTATCTGAGTTACGCCATCGCTTTATCGAGACCTTACAATTGCTGCCTGAACAGGTCATTTTCCCAGATGATTCACAGTATTATGTCGCGATTGGTGCGGCTATTTTAGCAAATAATGGACAAACCAGAACGATTGATTCATTGATCCAACAATTAGAATCACAGAAAAATGCCAGGGTGAGTGTAAGTCAGACGCTGCCACCTTTGTTTAAAAATCAAGCAGAATTGGATGAATTTCAAAAAAGGCATCAGGAAAGTACTGTCTCTTACCAATTACTTTCTCAGCAAAAAGGACCGCTGTTTTTAGGGATTGATGCAGGTTCAACCACGAGTAAAGTTATCTTGATTAATGAAAACTCCCAAATTTGCTATCAATCGTATGGCAATAATAAAGGTAAACCATTGGAAAGTGTCATCGAAGTTATCCAAGACATTTATCAAAAATTACCTGAAGATTGTTATATTGCCAAGTCCTGTGTTACCGGTTATGGTGAACATCTGATTAAGCATGCATTAAAGCTTGATTTAGGTCAAGTTGAAACCATTGCTCACTATAAAGCTGCGAATCATTTCCAACCAGGAGTAGATTTTATTTTAGATATTGGTGGTCAAGATATGAAGGCGATGACCATAAAAGACGGGGCTTTAAGTGCCATTCAATTAAATGAAGCCTGCTCGTCTGGTTGTGGTTCGTTCATTGAAACTTTTGCAAAGAGTTTAAATTATGATATTGAAGATTTTGCTAAAATTGCTCTTACCTCTGCTCATCCGGTTGATTTGGGCTCTAGATGTACGGTCTTTATGAATTCAAAAGTAAAGCAAGTCCAAAAAGAAGGCGCAAGTGTAGCAGATATTTCAGCTGGGCTATCCTATTCAGTCATTAAAAATGCCCTATTTAAAGTAATCAAAGTCAGAAAGCCAGAAGATTTAGGTGAAAAAATCGTTTGTCAAGGTGGCACTTTTTATAATGATGCCGTTTTACGTGCCTTTGAATTATTATCTGGTCGTCAAGTCATCCGTCCGAGTATTGCTGGGTTAATGGGGGCGTTTGGTTGTGCGCTAATTGCTTTAGAAAATGCACAAATTGATGAAAAATCTCAAATGGCTACACAAGAAGAATTAGATCACTTTACTTGTGAAAAAGAATTTACTCATTGTGGTCTATGTGAAAATAATTGTATGCTAACTGTCACACTTTTTAACGATGGCCGTCAATTTATCACTGGTAATCGTTGTGAACGTGGTGCAAAAATTAAAATCCCTAAAGAAAATCGTCGTACCAATTTAGTAGATTATAAGTATCGCCGACTATTTAGATATCGCTCATTAAAAGATAAAGATGCAGTATATGGTACATTAGGTATTCCTCGGGTGTTAAATATGTATGAAAACTACCCATTATGGCATACAATCTTTACTAAAGTTGGGTTTAAAGTCGTTTTATCGCCGCGTTCGAATAAAGAATTGTTTGAAAAAGGGATTGAAACGATTCCAAGTGATACGGTTTGTTATCCTGCTAAGTTAGTTCATGGACATATTCAAGCGCTTATTGAACAAAACGTCGATCGGATTTTTTATCCAAGTGTTGTATTTGAGCAGAATCAATTTGCCGATGCCCAAAATCATTTTAACTGCCCGATTGTCCAAAGTTATCCAGAAGTTATTGCAAATAATTTTGATGAAATTAGAGCAGGAAAAGTAGATTATCGTCATCCTTATTTCGATTTATCTAAACCTGAAGTGGTTGCCCAAAATCTAGCTGAATGTTTTAATGATTTTCCTATTTCCATAGAAGAATGGCAAACAGCGGTTACTGAAGGGTTTGCGGAATTAACGAGGTGTCGTGAGGATATTCAACAAAAAGGGGAAGACTTGCTTGAAAAAATGTTGTTGAAAAATCAACGAGGAATTGTTTTGGCAGGCCGGCCCTACCATTTGGATCCAGAAATTCATCATGGGATTGCAGAAATGATGATTCAAGAAGGTTTCCACGTGTTTACTGAAGATAGTATTGCACATTTAGGGGATGTTGAAAAATTACGTGTAGTTAATCAATGGATGTATCATTCGCGGTTATATGCTGCGGCCAAGGTAGTCAGTCATACACCAAGCTTGGAACTTGTACAATTAAATTCTTTTGGCTGTGGGATTGATGCGGTGACCTGTGATCAAGTGCAAGAAATATTAAATCGTCATCATCGACTATATACTGTTTTGAAAATTGATGAAGGAACTAATTTAGGTGCTGTTCGGATTCGCCTACGTTCTTTAAAAGCCGCGATTGATGAAAGAGAACAAAAATCTATGCTTGATTATAGCGAAGTTGTCGTGCCAGATTCGATTGTGTTTACAAAAGAAATGAAGAAAAAACATACTATACTTTTACCAATGCTTAGTCCAATTCATCAAGAAGGTTTATTAGACCAAGCCTTTCAAGCGTGTGGTTATAATGTCGTATCTTTACCGACTGAAAATTCTCAGGCTATTGATGTGGGGTTACGTTTCGTGAATAATGATGCATGCTATCCCGCAATTATTTCCATTGGCCAATTATTAGAAGCGCTCCAAAGTGGGGAATATGATTTAAACAATACTTCAGTCATGTTGACCCAAACTGGTGGTGGTTGTCGCGCTACGAATTATATCCCGTTGTTGCGAAAAGCATTAAGTGATGCGGGGTTTGCCCAAATTCCTGTTATCTCACTATCAATGGGAAATAAAGGTGTTGAATCCTCACCAGGCTTTAAATTAACGATTCCGCTCGTCAAACGAATTGCGCTTGCTGCGATGTATGGTGATTTATTTGAACGTGTGGTTTATCGCACAAGACCTTATGAGAAAAATCAAGGTGAAGTGAATCATTGGTATGAACATTACTTAGAAATTGCTAAAGAAGATGTTCGCAAAGGTTCATTTTCACGTTTCAATCACCATATGAAACAAATTATTCGCACTTTTGATCAAATTGAACTTCTAGATATGATAAAACCGCGTGTTGGAGTTGTAGGTGAAATCTTAGTGAAGTATTCTCCAATCGCGAATAATAATATTGTCGAATTGTTAGAATCAGAAGGGGCTGAAGCGGTTGTTCCTGATTTGATTGGCTTTATGAACTATTCTTTATACAACCAGGTTTGGCGCAGTAAGCATCTTGGTCAAAGTAAACAAGCACAATATTTGTCTAGTTTAGCCCTTAAAATTATTGAAGAATTAGAAAAACCGATGCATAAAGAGTTAGAGAAGTCTCAACGTTTTGAAGGTATTGCTTCGATTAAACATCTAGCACAATCGACGCAAGAGTATATCTCGATTGGTAGTCATACTGGAGAAGGTTGGTTCCTAACAGGCGAAATGATTCATCTGTTAGAATCGGGTGTGGATAATATCATTTGCATGCAACCATTTGGCTGTTTGCCTAATCATGTTGTAGGGAAAGGCATGCTTAAAACCTTACGTGAGTCTTTCCCAAATGCAAATATTACGGCTATTGATTACGATCCGGGAATATCAATTGTGAATCAGTTAAATCGAATTCGTTTAATGTTATCAACTGCGAATAAAAATTTACAAAAAGCATAATCGATTCTTATGCAGTCTAGCGTCAATCGTTAGGCTGCATTCGTATTTTTTAACTATTGCCAAACAACTAGAATCATTGGTATAATAAAAAGACTGAAAAAAAGATGTGAGGAAGAAAAAAACATGCATACGATTGAAGAAATGAAAAAACGCCAAGAGATGATTCGTAATTTTTCAATCATCGCCCATATTGACCATGGGAAATCTACCTTGGCAGACCGTATTTTAGAAAAAACAAATACTGTATCTTCTCGTGAAATGCAAGATCAGTTGCTTGATTCAATGGATCTTGAACGTGAACGAGGCATTACGATTAAGTTAAATGCTGTTGAATTAAATTATACTGCTAAAGATGGCAAAACATATATTTTTCACTTAATTGACACACCAGGGCATGTCGATTTTACTTATGAAGTATCCCGTAGTTTAGCAGCCTGTGAAGGGGCAGTTTTAGTGGTTGATGCGGCACAGGGGATTGAAGCCCAAACGTTAGCAAATGTTTATTTAGCGATTGATAATGATTTAGAAATATTGCCAGTGATTAATAAGATTGATTTGCCAGCTGCTGATCCAGAGCGTGTTCGTACTGAAATAGAAGATGTGATCGGCATTGATGCTTCTGAAGCGGTATTAGCAAGCGCCAAAGCAGGGATTGGGATTGAAGAAATTTTAGAGCAAATTGTAGAATATGTACCTGCTCCAACTGGGGATATCGAAGCACCATTGAAGGCCTTAATTTTTGACTCAGTTTATGATTCTTATCGCGGGGTTGTATTGAATGTGCGAATTATGGAGGGGATGGTTAAGCCAGGCGATAAAATCCAATTAATGAGTAACGGTAAAACATTTGAAGTTACTGAAGTAGGTGTCTTTTCTCCAAAGGCCATCCAACGTGATTATTTAATGGTGGGCGATGTAGGTTATATTACTGCTTCAATTAAGACCGTTCAAGATACGCGTGTAGGGGATACGATTACCTTAGCCAATAATCCAGCAAGTGAACCTCTAGAAGGATATCGCCAAATGAATCCTATGGTTTATTGTGGGTTATATCCAATCGATACTTCGCGTTATAATGATTTGCGAGAAGCTTTAGAAAAACTCCAATTAAATGATGCGGCCTTACAATTTGAACCAGAAACCTCTCAAGCTTTAGGTTTTGGTTTTCGTTGTGGCTTCTTAGGTTTATTGCATATGGATGTGGTGCAAGAACGTTTAGAACGAGAATTTAACTTGGAATTAATCACCACAGCACCGTCAGTTATTTATAATGTTTATTTAACAGATGGTACGATGATTACAGTAGATAACCCAGCAGATTTTCCAGAACAAGTGAAAATTGATCGTGTAGAAGAGCCTTATGTTAAAGCGCAAATTATGGTACCAAACGATTATGTTGGCGCAGTAATGGAGCTCTCTCAACGAAAACGTGGTGATTTTGTGACGATGGATTATTTAGATGATTATCGGGTAAATGTTATTTATGAAATTCCATTATCTGAGATTGTTTTTGATTTCTTTGATAAATTGAAATCAAGTACAAAAGGTTATGCTTCACTTGATTATGAAATGGCTGGTTATCGTGCAAGTCGTTTGGTTAAGATGGATATCTTATTGAATGGTGAAAAAGTGGATGCGCTAAGCTTTATTGTGCATCGTGAATTTGCTTATGAACGTGGTAAATTAATTGTTGAAAAATTGAAGAAATTAATTCCTCGTCAACAATTTGAGGTGCCAATTCAAGCAGCGATTGGTCAAAAAATTGTCGCTCGTACAGATATCAAGGCTTTACGTAAGAATGTCTTAGCTAAATGTTATGGCGGGGATGTTTCACGTAAACGTAAACTGCTTGAAAAACAAAAAGAAGGTAAAAAACGTATGAAACAAATCGGTTCTGTGGAAGTACCTCAAGAAGCATTTATGGCAGTTCTTAAAACAGATGATGAAGACAATAAAAAATAGTAAAGAACATAGGCGATTGGTTATTTCGCCTGTGTTTTTTTGCTATAATTTGATAAAAAGTGGTGAAAGAAATGAATCAAGAAGAGAAATGGCTGAAGTGGGCGATGGAAATTCAAGCAATTGCCCAAAATGGTTTATGGTATGGTAAAGACGAGTTTGATAAAGAACGCTATACTAGATTAAGAGAATTATCTGTAGAAATCTTATCTGAGTATACCGAAGTTTCAAAAGAAAAAGTTTATGACTTATTTTGCACGGAGTTTGGCTATCAAACCCCGAAATTAGACACCCGAGCAGCTATCTTTAAAGATGAAAAAATATTATTAGTTCAGGAAAAGGACGGTCGCTGGTCACTTCCGGGTGGTTGGGTGGATTTTGATTTGTCCATTCGCGAAAATACGATCAAAGAAGTCAAAGAAGAAGCGGGACTAGAGGTCGAATGTCAAAAAATAATCGCACTTCATGACCGCAAAAGACATAACTTGCCAATATATCCATACAATATTTGTAAGGTGTTCGTATTATGTAAACTAATTGGCGGTCAATTCCAGGAAAATAGCGAAACCCTGGGCTTTCAATATTTTGCGTTAAATGAACTTCCCGAATTATCAGGTGCTAAAAATACGGCAGAACAGATTGCTCTTTGTTTTAAAGCTAAAAATGATCCAAATTGGCAAGTTGTGTTTGATTAATGAATAAGCAAATATCCTTGAGACCTTTGCAGCCTAATGATGAAGAGGCATTATATTTGCTTGTGAGAGATAATAAAGCGGAATTCATTCAGTGGTTAGATTGGGCAGCAATGATTCAAAACCGAGCCGACTTTACTCAATTTTTTCACTATTATCAATCTCAGATGAAAGAACACTTAATGGAAGTTCAAGTGATTTGCTACCAAAAGCAAGTTATTGGTATTGTTGAGGCGCATGAAATCAATTATTCGTTGCAATCAGCCTATCTAAGTTATTGGCTAGATCGAAATTTTCAACAAAAAGGGATTATGTCTAAGGCTATTAGTGATTTTTTAACTTATTTGTATTCAAGTAGATCCCTGAAACATTTCTTTTTAGTAATTAATTGTCAAAATACGCGTAGCATCCGTTTAGCACAGAAATTAGGTTTCCATTTAGAAGGATATGCGAGTGAGTTTCAGTTTGAGGCGCAATTTTTACCCGATTCTTATTTTTTTCATTTGAATTATCAACCATAAACAAAAGCGAAGGCGCAAATTCGCAGCCTCCGCTTTTTAGCTTATTTGTTAAAATATCGCAAAATATCTTTAATATCTTTTGTACTAGATGCATCTTTCAGTTTTTTGAATTTCATATGTGGGAAGGAATGGAATAGACGTTTTTCTTGGAAATTAAGTTTTGGCATTTCACGTTTCGTTTCATCAAATAATAGATGAGATAATTTTTCAGTATCTTGTCTAAATAAGCTGAATTCTTTACCAAGCTCTTGTTTTTTGTTTTCCATTCTTTCGTTAATTTCCTTAACTGCTTTTGTAAAGCTAGCAAGATTAGCTAAAGTATAACCAAAATCCCAGGATGTAATCGCAATTAAGAGAATAGGAAGAAAGACTGAATATTTTTGATAGGCTAATAATGCATGATCAAGCATCCAAGGTTGGACAACTTTGACAATAAATACACAACAAATTCCCCAAAATATCGAAACAGGGACAGCAACTCTACCATTAATATTTAAAGGAACATCATTGTAATCCCACAATGATAATGAAAATAATTTTTCTAGCAAGAAACTTGTCACATATTCTAATAAACTAACTAAGATTGCTGAAACGAAAAATAAGACGAAAATATTTTTCTGATAAGGGTCGACAAAATAGAGCACCCCTAGAATACCAAATCCGTAAATTGGTGTTATGGGACCTAATAAAAATCCACGATAAACAAAATGACGGGCATTAAAAGAGCAGTAAATTGTTTCCCAAAGCCAGCCGATAAAAGAATACGCAAAGAATAGTAAAACAACAATAGAAAATATTTTAATCATTCACTAGTACCTCCACTCATTTTTATTTATATTTAACTCTATGATAATACAAAAAATATGAATTGTGTAGATAATATACAATATTATAACAAGATATAAAAAAACAAAAATAATAAACATAAGCTAATAAGTAAAGGTTCAGGTTTCCATAGTGATTGATTCATTTAACAAATAACAAATTTTGTGGTAAAATAATCTTGAGAGGGCAGAGATGATTAAAAGGAAGGTGATTCATATGCAATATCCAGTTAACCAATTTTCAGAGTATTCGATTACTAGTGCGAATGAACCAGCTTCTCCTGATGCAGTACGATATTATGAATTGAATGATTTTTCGTTCAATAAAGAAAATAAAGCAAGATGGAATAACGTAGAGCTTATTGATTGTTTTGAGTTTGTGAATCAAGTAGATAATCCAGTACAGCAATCTCCAGATGATTATTTTATACAAATCTTACGTGCGTTACAGCAGAAGAATAAACGGAAAAATTTTTAATTGAAAAGAAACCTCCAAGAATGATGTAGGGAATGCATTCTTGAAGGTTTTGTTTATTTTTCATTTTTTACTTTTTGAATGATTTCAGCGATGGCTTTTGATTGATATTCTTTTTGGAATTTTTCACTTAATTGTTTTTGAGCCACTTCATCCATTTGCGGATTAGTTAGGATTGCTTCTTTCATTTTTTTCATGACATATGCCTGGACTTCTTTAGCCATTTTTGCTTGATTCTTTTTTACTTGTTCTTCTAGTGATTTTGCTTGTTTGACACTTAAAGTAACCCAAGAAGCAGGTAAGTAAAATTCGTTTGTCTGTTTGATGTATTCATGGTTATTATCCGCGATATTAAACAGAAATCGATAAAAGCTATTTTTATAGACCCATTGTTTTTTCTTATTGGTCAGATAGGCTTTAGTGCCGTCTATAGGTTTAACAACATTTTTTACCTTATCAGTATTTGTTGCTTTGGGTTTCTTTTGTTGCTCATCTGTTCGATAAAGATACACTTTTTCAGTTCCATCACCTAAACCTTGATACAACAAGATTGGCATCTGGCTTTGTGCCACAGATGATTGTAATTCAACTTTTTTGGTGATTACTTCTTGTTTCATACCAAAGTGGTGGGTGACATTAAGTGTTACTAAAGTTAAGGAAGCAATAAAAATAAAGCCAAATACAAAGGACAGTCCGATTTGCCATTTATTACTTGCAAAGACATTACTTATGGCGAAAAGTATGACACTTAAGACTAATAAGATAAGTAGCATTATTTATCTCCTCCTTGTACATAGTTTTTCTTTTTAGCTAATGTAAAAGTAATTAACCAACCGATGAAGCCAAAGATGACCGCTACTAAGAAAGCTGCGTGATATCCCGAGAGTGTAGCGTTGATAGCTTGATCTTTATAAGCTAGAGGTGTTGCTTCTAATATAGATTTTGTTGGTAAATTATTTTTAGTTACATTTGTTAATACACTAATTAAAATGGCTGTACCAATGGAACTAGCGACTTGTCTAAAAGTATTGTTGACAGCTGTACCATGACTAATTAAGTGGGCAGGTAAAGCATTCATTCCAGAGGTTGTTACTGGCATCATTACCATTGAAATACCAAACATTCGAATGGCGTACAAGACAACTATCACTATGACTGAAGTTTTACTTGTTAAAAAGGCAAAAGGTAAGGTTGCACTGGTTAAAATGAACATACCCGTAATCGCTAATTTTCTAGCGCCGCGTTTGTCGAATATTGCCCCAGTTATTGGCATCATTAAACCCATTACTAAGGCTCCAGGTAACAACATTAGCCCAGAATGAAAGGCGCTCTCTCCACGAATATTTTGAATATATAAAGGTAAGACCATCTCAGCACCAATCATCGCCATGTTGGTAACCCCAGCTAAAACAGCAGCAATTGTAAAGATTTTCGATTTAAATACACGTAATTCTAAAAATGGATGTTCAATTTTTAATTGGCGTTTAGAAAATAAGAAGATAAAGATGATACCAATAATTAAGAACCCTAATACTTCTTTACTTAGCCAACCTTTATCACCTACACTTGAAAAACCATAAAGTAAACTACCAAAGCCAATGGTAGATAGTATAGCAGAAATAGTATCAATTTTAGGATGGGTCAGTTCAATGACACTTTTCATAAAGAATAAGGCTAGTACTAAAACTAAAATAACAATTGGAATAACCATGCCAAACAAATCACGCCATGAATAATGATCAATAATCCATCCTGATAATGTTGGGCCCAATGCTGGAGCTAAGCCGATAACGATTCCGGCCATTCCCATTGCTGAACCACGTTTTTCAGGCGGGAAGATTGTTAGCATAATGTTTTGTAATAGTGGCATGGACAGCCCAACACCAATAGCTTGAATTAATCTACCTATTAATAGAACAGAAAAATTTTGGGCAAGAAAACATATGATTGTTCCTATTAAAAAAGTAGTCATTGCACTAATATATAATTTTTTAGAACTAAAAGAATTGATTAACCAAGCGCTGACTGGAATCATAATCCCGTTTACTAATAAAAAGCCAGTGGTTAACCATTGAACGGTTGAAGCGCTGATATCAAATTCTTTCATTAATGTTGGAAAAGCAGTTGCAAGTAAGGTTTGATTCAATACTGTACAAAAAGTACCAATCAATAAAACGACAACTAATAAACTGCGGTTATATTTTTTACCATAGATATCAACTGCAGTAAAATCTTTCATGAAATTCACTCACTTTCTTGAAATTTTCAAAATGACAAAAATTAATATATTCTGAATCCGAAAAATTGTCAACTAACTTGACATTTATGTTGCAGTTTCTAAAATATTATGTGAGAGAAGAAAAATATTAAGAAAATATTTACTTAAAACAACATTTTAAAATAATATATTTTTTGATGAATAATGGAGGAAAAAATGAGTGATTTTCTTAAACAAATTTTTGCAAATGATAATGTATTGGTGGGGATTAGTGAATTAAGTAAAATGTGCAACCTTTCGCCAAGACAGTTACGATATTGGGAACAAAAGGGATATATTCAAAGTGTGGAAGAAAAGTCTGGAAATCCGGTTGCGAGAAAATATCGTTTATTTATGGTTGTAAAAGTCCAGCTTATAAAAAATTATATAGATCAAGGGGATTCTTTAAGTAAAGCAGTTGAGAAGGCAGAACAAAAATTTACCTTAGTCCGTTCCTTTCGACAACTATTTAAACAAGGAGCAATTCAACTGAAAGTATTAGATAATAATGTTGTTTTTATTATTTTTGGACCGATTGAAAATGTAGAAATGTATTTTGTTGTGAAATTTGACCAAAGTAGTAATCAATTAACAACTTTTGTTATTAACGATACTTCAGATAAAAGCTTGAAAAATTTTTTGAATCCATAACAAGAAAGAAGTCATATAAATATTGTTTTCTGTCAAGTTCATAAATGTGACCTTGATTTTTAACGCTTTTAACTAGATTTTTATGTTTAATTTAGTATAATAATATTGAAGAGTAAATAAGATGATGCTCTTTTAATATTATTTGTTCATAAATTTACATGTGTTTTTTTGTTTCGATGCACTTTCTTTGAAAGAATTATAGTAAGCTTAAATATATTTGTCAAGGAGGGGGTCAGTAGGATGTCAAGATCAGGTTACTACCATCGGGTGGCAGAGGATTTAATTAGCAGAATTGAAGATGGCGAATTTACGCCTGGTGACCCTCTTCCAAAACAAATTGAATTAGCTGCTTCCTATCAAACAAGTCGTTTAACGATTCAAAAAGCTATTCAAATATTAATTACTGAGGGTTATGTGTATGTAAAAAAAGGAAATGGTACTTTTGTTAAGACTGAAAATAAACAAACTTCCATTATGCAATCTAATATTAATGAATGCATTGGTTTAACAGCTAAGTTTAAAGGAATCATGGATATTAATAATAAAGTTATTTCTTTTCATGTCAGGCAAGCCGATGATGATGAGTGTGAAAAACTGGAATTACCTGAGGGTAGTCGCGTCTATGATATTATTAGATTAAGATACTTGAATTCACAACCTTTTAGACTAGAGTATATTATTATGCCTGTAAATATTGTAAAAAACCTTGATCAATCAGTGGTTGAAAAGTCATTATATGATTATATTTCGAATTCTTTATCCCTTAAGATTGGTTCTGCCTTACGTAAAATAAAAGCCGATCGTTCTGACCAATATGATCATGATTTTTTAGATTGTCAAGAGGCTGATCCCGTATTAGAAGTCGAACAAGTCGTAAGTTTAAAAGATGGACGACCTTTTGAATTTTCACAATTAAGATATCGGTATGATAAAGGACAATTAATTTCCAATCATGTCATTGAATAATAGCTGTTCACAATGAGTTTTCGTGAATCAGCTATTTCTTTTTTGTTTTTACTGTTCAATATTTCTATCATTTAGTAAAATAGAAACATCTATAGAATTGGGAGATGATTAGTTGGAAAAAAAGAATTTAATGTTGATTATTGCCATTAGTAATTTATTTTTAATTTTTACTGGGGTAGGATTAGTTATTCCAGTGATGCCTTTATTGATGGAGGATATGCATTTTAATGGTGCAATTATGGGCATGATGTTGTCTGTATTTTCAATCACTCAATTGCTTGCTTCGCCGATTATGGGCTATTTATCTGACAAGCTTGGTCGTAAAAAGATGATTGTACTAGGTATGTTGTTATTTGCCATTTCAGAATTTATTTTTGGTTTTGCCAATGATAAATATATTTTTTATTTATCCCGTGGCCTAGGGGGGGTGGCTGCTGCATTACTAATGCCCGCGGTTACTGCATTTGTGGCGGATATGACAACTGTTGAGCAAAGGCCAAAAGCGATGGGGTATGTTTCTGCTGCGATTAGTGGCGGATTTATTATTGGTCCTGGAATTGGTGGGGTACTGGCAAGTCTTGGTCATCGTGTACCATTCTTTGTAGCAGGTATGATTGCAATCGTTGGCTGTCTGTTAACACAAAGTATCTTGATTGAACCACATCATGATATTCAATTCAAAAAGTCTTCTCAAAATACAAATGCTAAAGAAATTGTGCGAGAGTTTCTTACTAAGCCAGGAGTTTTATTTATTTTTATCATTATATTTATTTCCTCCTTTGGCTTACAAGCTTTTGAAAGTATTTATACAATTATGACAACGATTATTTTTGGCTTTAATCCTGCTCAAATTGCTGTTATAATTACAGTAAGTGGCATTCTCGCATTATTTTTTCAATTATTTTTATTTGATCATATTATTCGAAAAATTTCAGAGATTGGTTTAATTCAAATTACCTTTTTTGTAAGTGCAATTTTTATTTTTATCATTGCTTTTACAAAAAACTCAACCATATTTGTTATCGCGACTTTTGTGGTCTTTTTAGCATTTGATTTATTCAGACCTGCGGTGACGACTTATCTATCAAAAATCGCTGGTGAAAATCAAGGAACGATTAATGGCTTAAATTCGACATTTACAAGTTTTGGGAATATTATCGGTCCTGTAGCTTCTGGTGCGTTATTTGATATAAACCAACATTTTCCATATTATATTTCTGCTAGCATATTATTAATTACTGGTATTTTATCTTTATTTATTCGTAAATCACAAAATAGAGAGTAGGCATATGATGAAACTGTGTGAAAATATTGGACAAAAATACAACCGCAATCAAATTGGAATATTAGCTGGTATTTTAGGTTTAATCAGTAATTTTGTCCTTTTTATCGGAAAGTTTTTGATAGGGGTTTTTGCGCATTCGGTTTCTATTATGGCAGATGCAATTAATAGTTTATCGGATACTATTTCTTCTCTATTAACTTTAGTTGGTTTTAAAATAGCTGGCAAACCGGCAGATAAAGAGCATCCATATGGGCATGAACGTTTTGAATATGTGAGTGGTTTGATTGTTTCGATATTAGTTTTATTTGTAGGCTTTAAGTTTTTGGAAAGTTCAATCCAAAAAATCATTCATCCAGTCGCTATTAAGCTATCGCCGATTGTTTTTTTTGTTTTAGTGCTTTCCATAGTGATTAAAATTCTGCAAGTATTGATGTACCGTTATTTTGGAAAAATGATTAAGTCCAATGCATTAATGGTAACCAGTCAAGATAGTTTAAATGATGTTTACACTACCTTGATTGTGTTAGTCTCAGCAGCTGTTCAATGGGTAACTTCTTGGCGGATAGATGGTTATTTTGGTTTTGCTTTAGCCATTTATATTCTTTATTCTGGCTACCAAATGATTACGGAATTTATGGATGTATTATTGGGGAGTCGGCCAAAACAAGAAGAAATTGAAAAAATGGAGCAATGTTTGCAAGCATGTGAGGATATCGTAGGGTTTCATGATTTACTCGTTCATTCTTATGGTCCTAAAAATCGTTTTGCCTCCGTTCATATAGAGGTGGACGAAAAATTAACCTTGAATCAGGCACATGATATTATTGATGGTATTGAACGAACATTTAAAGATGAGTTAGATGTGGAACTTGTTTGTCATTTAGATCCAGTGCCAATTGACAATCAAACCCATATTCGTTTAAGACAGCTGATTAAAAATGAACTAGCAGAAATCGATGGGCAACTAAGGATGCATGATTTACGCTTGGAAAAAAATCGCATTTGTTTTGATTTAGTCATTCCTTTAAATTTTCCTTTCACTGATGAGTTTTTAGAAGCAATTCTGACTAAAAAAGTAAATCAGGAATTTCCAAATCATCAAGTTGAAATCATTTTTGACCATAATTATTTATTATAAGGAGACAAGAAGATGTTTGCCAAAGAATTTGATATTCTTTTTCAAGTTTCGGTGTTTTTTATTACGATTAATACAATTGGGGCTTTTATTACTATATTCAGAAAGCCGCGTTCCATTGCAAGTATCTTTGCTTGGATGATGACTTTAGTATTTATTCCAGGATTTGGATTCTTACTTTATTTGTTTTGCGGTCGGGGAATTGATGGGGAGATTGTTTATAAGTACACGGAAAAATATCAAGGCAGAATTACAGAAATTAATCGTTCCATTCAGGAATATAATTTACAATATCATCAAACGGTTAAAACCCCTGAATCTAATCTTTTAAAAAACTACTTTAGAAATACAGAGGAATCGCCACTTTCAAAAGGAAATGATATCGAATTCTATACGGATGGTTCTACTAAGTTTGAATACTTATTTAAAGATATCAGGCAAGCGAAACACCATATTCATATTGAGTATTACGCTATTTTTAAAGATCAGATAGGTATCCAATTAAGAGACTTATTGGTTTCAAAGGCTAAGGAGGGTATAGAGATACGCTTGATATTTGATCCTTGGGGGGGCAATGTCAATATGCGTTTTTTCAAACCGTTAATTGATGCAGGTGGCCAAGTGGTTCCATTTATCACTTCGCGCAACTTAATTAAAAAAACGCGTTTAAATTATCACTTACACCGCAAAATTGTGGTTATTGATAGTGTGATTGGCTGGACAGGTGGTTTTAATGTTGGTGATCAATACCTAGGTAAGAGTAAGAAATTTGGGCCATGGCGCGATACTCATGGCAGAATTTTTGGTACAGCTGTTTTTACTTTACAAGAAATATTTATTCGAGATTGGAATGCTTCAGCCATTAAAAAGGCCAATAAAATGGATTATGTAGATGAGTATTTCCAGTTGCCGACTTATGATCCAAAACGCAATATCAGTATGCAAATCGTGGCAGATGGTCCAGAAAACTTTGAGGAAATCTTACATGGTGGTTTTATTAAGATGATTTTAGCGGCTGAAAAACGTGTTTGGCTGCAGTCCCCATACTTGATTCCGGACGATACGATGATTAATGCTTTATTGATTGCGGTAAGATCAGGAATAGATGTACGTATTATGATTCCGAGTATGCCGGATCATCCATTTATTTATCGGGCTACGCAGTATTATGCTAATTATTTAACAAAAAGAGGCGTCAAAGTCTATTTATATCAAGAAGGTTTTATTCATGCTAAGACGGTTATTATGGATGATACGATTGCGAGTTTCGGTACAACGAATCAGGATATTCGCTCTTATTCTTTAAATTTTGAAGTAAGTGCTTTTGTTTATAATCGGGATGTGGTCGATACTTTGACTGGCCATTTTGAAGATGATATGACACGCTGTATCTTATTAACGAATGAAATGATAGCTGAGCAATCCTATTGGTTACGATTTAAGCAAAGTTTTTCTCGTTTACTTTCACCGATTCTTTAGTGCTTTTTGTAAACCTTGGCGTGCTAGATTGTCCGCGCCTTTATTTTGACTATCGCTAATCCAATGAAAAAAGACAAATTGGAAGGTTGTCAGTTTTTCGTTAATGAGTGTTAAATATTTACTAAATTTTTCATTACGCGTGTAGTTTTTTTCTAAAGTTTGGACTACAATTTTACTATCTGAGTAAATATTGATAAATTTATCTTGAAAGTGATGTTTGCAGCATTCTTCTAGCGCGTAAAGGACTGCTTGGAATTCTAATTCATGATTGTCAAAGTCGCCTTGGATAGGGATGGCAATTTGTTGATAGAATTCTTTTTCACTTAGGACAATCCCAATTCCACCATAAGGCGTTTGTGGTTTACTTGCAGCATCAACGTATACTTTTAACATATTTATCCCTCGTTTCTAATTAAAATAAAGTACTATAAATTTTAAAGGAAAAGTAAGGAAGAATCAATGAAGAAACAAAAAATTTTTTGGCAACCAGAATTGTCACAAATGATTATTTTTTGGTCTGTCGCATTGGGAATTATATTTTATGGCTTGATATTAGCACTAGAAAACACAGCGCCCTATTTAACGAGTAATCTTGTCATGGGACTTGGTATCATTTTATTCTTTTCTGGTTTTCATCGTTATATGATTATTGATGAAGATAAGCTCATCATCTACTATGCACGGATTTGGAAAAGACAAATAATAGCATTACCTTCTATTACTAATTGTCAAATCAATCAGCGTAATGTGGTTTTAAAAGGTGATTTTGGCTCATTTGAATGCCAGATTTCAACTAAGAACCAAAAAAAACTTTTAAAACAAATAAATATTGAAGAATTGACAGCTAATGTAAATTAAAATTTAGCTGTCATCTTTTTGCTTCGATATAAATCCGAACGTTCTATTGAAAATCATTTGTTTTGTTCAATTTATTTGCTGATATTTTTCCTAAAATCGTCTATAATATTCATGAAAATATATTTAAAGGAGAAAAAAATTGAAAACTGATATCGAAATTGCTCAAGCTGCGACTTTAAAACCTATTGTTGAAATTGCGGAAAGAATTGGTCTAACCTTTGATGATTTAGAACTATATGGGAAATATAAAGCGAAAATTGATTATCAAACCATCGAAAAAGTAAAGCAAAATAAAGATGGAAAATTAATTTTAGTAACAGCGATTAATCCAACGCCAGCTGGTGAAGGAAAATCTACTGTTACAATTGGTTTAGCGGATGGTTTAAATCAGATTGGCAAAAATGCAATGATTGCTTTGCGTGAACCTTCTTTAGGACCTGTGATGGGGGTAAAAGGCGGGGCTGCAGGTGGTGGATATGCCCAAGTATTACCTATGGAAGAAATCAATTTACATTTTACAGGTGATATGCACGCCATTACAACTGCCAATAATGCTCTTTCAGCTTTTATTGATAATCACATTCATCAAGGAAATGAATTGAATATTGATACTAGAAGAGTGATTTGGAAACGGGCAGTCGATTTAAATGATCGCGCTTTACGTGAGGTTTTTGTTGGTCTAGGTGGTCCTATTCAAGGAGTACCACGCCAAGATGGATTTGATATCACTGTAGCAAGTGAAATCATGGCTATTTTATGTTTAGCGACTGATTTACAAGATTTAAAAACAAGACTTGCCAATATCGTGATTGGATACACTTATCAACGTAAAGCGGTCACTGTGGCAGATTTAAAAGTTGAAGGTGCCTTAACCTTATTATTAAAAGATGCCTTAAAACCAAATTTAGTGCAAACGATTGAAGGCACTCCAGCGTTTGTTCATGGTGGACCGTTTGCGAATATTGCACATGGCTGTAATAGTGTTTTAGCTACTCAAACAGCTTTGAAATTAACCGATTATGTCATAACTGAAGCAGGGTTTGGTGCTGATTTAGGAGCAGAAAAATTCTTAGATATCAAAGTTCCCCATTTATCCAAAGCACCCGATGCGATTGTAGTTGTCGCAACAATTCGAGCATTAAAGATGCACGGCGGTCTTGATAAAACTGCTTTAACTGAAGAAAATGTTGACGCGGTAATCAAGGGGTTTGCTAATTTAAAACAACATATTCAAAACATGCAACAATATCAAATTCCAGTTGTCGTTGCCATCAATGAATTTGTGACGGATACCCAAAAAGAATTTGAAACTTTAGAAAAACTTTGTCAAGAAATGGATGTTAACATTGCAAGAGCTAGTGTTTGGGCCAATGGTGGTAAAGGTGGCCGTGCATTAGCGCAAGTGCTTGTTGACACAATCGATATGCAGCCATCAAACTATCAAAGACTTTATCAAGATGAGCAATCAATTGAAGAAAAATGTTTAGCGATTGTTCAAAAGATTTATCATGGAAAACAAGTAACGTTCTCGAAAAAAGCCTTAAATCAATTAGCTACATTCAAAAAAGAAGGATGGGATAAATTGCCGGTTTGTATGGCAAAAACCCAATATTCATTTTCAGATGATCCAAGTAAATTGGGTGCACCACAAGACTTTGAAATTCATATTCGCGAATTTGTACCTAAATTAGGCGCTGGTTTTATTGTGGCTTTAACAGGCGATGTGATGACGATGCCGGGATTACCTAAGAAACCAGCAGCTTTAAATATGGATGTTGATGAAAAAGGCAATACAATAGGTTTATTTTAATTACTAGAGTGATTTGGTGTAATAACTGAATCACTCTTTCTATTTATTTCCAAGCCAATATTTGATATGATATAGTTTGTTGACATAGATGGGGGGAAATGATTTGGAAGCGGCTGAAATCTTTTTGTCAAGTTTTAATCGGATAGAAAAATATTTACAAAATAGTTTCAAACTTGATAAGTCAATCGGTTTTACCAATTTGGTGCGTAAGGCTCGTGCAAATGGTGATGCCACGATTGCTAAATATGAGGATGATTTAATACAGATTGCGCAATTAAGAAATGCGATTGTACATGAAAGCATCGCCCCGGATTTTATTATCGCCCAGCCGAATCAGTGGATTGTCGATCGGATTTTGACTATTGAAAAGCAGCTCTATCATCCCAAAAAAGTGGGCGATGTCTTTTGTAAGAAGGTTGTGTCTTTTGAACAAGGGACTCCTTTGTTAGAACTATTAAAAATTGCAAGCCATAAAAAATATTCGCAATTTCCGTTACACAATCAAGGGAAATTCGTTGGGGTGATTACATTAAGAATGTTGGGCTATTGGTTTAGTCAGTATCTCACTGAAGCCAATGATACGCCTATCGAGCAATTAAAAGCGAAAGATATCCTAACAATTGAAGGAAAAAAAGCCAATTATCAATTTGTGGGTGAACAAACTTTGGTAGCTGATGTGTTAAAAATTTTTCATCAGTATCCACAATTAGAAGTGATTTTTGTAAGTGCAAAAGGAAAGGAAGAATTACCAATTACGGGTGTGATTCGTCCTAGAGATTTAATTAAGTTAGAAGAGAGTGAAAATTAGTGTATATTTATTATTTATTGGCGATATTGTTTGCCATCTTGGATCAACTAGTCAAATTGGCGGTGGTCAAACAAATTCCATTGGGTGACGAGGTAAATGTCATTCCTGGTATTTTATCATTTTTTCATATTCGCAATACAGGTGCTGCTTGGAGCATGTTGGAAGGTCAGATGTGGTTTTTCACTGTGATCACATTATTAGCCATTGTTGCCGTTAGTTATCTACTTGCTAAATATGGGAAAACAAATGGTTGGCTATTTTCATTAAGTTTAAGTATGATTTTAGGCGGTACATTTGGAAATTATTTTGATCGCATGCGTTTAGGCTATGTCGTTGATATGTTTAAACTTGACTTTATCAATTTTCCAATATTTAATATCGCGGATATTGAGTTAACTGTTGGCGTAACAATTATGTTTATTTATATTATTTTTGAGGAGCGATTCAAACATCAATGAGTGAAAAATTAACTGTAACAATTACTAATCAAAAAGGTCGCTTAGATAAGCTGTTAACGGAGCAATTGGCTGATTATTCAAGATCACAAATTCAGTCTTGGCTAAAAGATGGCTTAGTCTTTTCAATCACTGCGCAACAAGTTGTCAAAGCTAATTATAAAGTGAAGGGCACAGAAACTTTTGAAATTCAACTACCTGAAGTGCAAGAATTGGAAATATTGCCTGAAGATATTCCTTTAGAGATTGTCTATGAAGATAAAGATGTGGCTGTTGTGAACAAACCTCAAGGAATGGTGGTTCATCCTTCTGCCGGACATCCTAATCATACATTGGTGAATGCTTTACTTTATCATTTGAAAGATTTATCTTCTATTAATGGTGTGATTCGTCCAGGGATTGTTCATCGCATAGATAAAGACACCTCGGGGTTGTTAATGATTGCTAAAAATGATGTGGCTCATGAAAGTTTAGCCAAACAATTAAAAGACAAAACTTCTTTACGTAAATATGTCGCTCTAGTGCATGGCGTGATTCCTCATGAGAAGGGGACGATTAATGCACCGATTGGAAGAAGTAAGCAAGACCGCAAAAAACAAGCAGTGGTGGAAGATGGTAAGGATGCAGTGACGCATTTTACTGTTTTGGAACGCTTTAATCAGTTTACTTTAATTGAATGTAAATTAGAAACGGGGAGAACCCATCAAATCAGAGTCCATATGCAATATATTGGCTATCCATTAGCAGGTGATCCGGTTTATGGTCCGAAAAAAACACTAAAAGGTCACGGCCAATTTTTACATGCACGTGATTTAGGTTTTGAACATCCAACGACAGGAGAGTGGTTAGCATTTTCTTGTCCACTTCCAGAAGTTTTTTCAACTACTTTAGAAAAACTACGAAAAGAAAATATATAATCTACAGAGCACTCAATTTTGGGGTGCTTTTTTTATTTTATTAGTAGTTTTGAAATATATTTTTAAGATAAACTGTTTTACTTGAAAATATATGTAAATTTTCACGAAAATAGATTGCTTTTATTCATAATTGCGCGTATATTGGTTGTAATAAGAAATATTAGTCCTTTAAGTTTAGTCCCGTGAGGCTAAGAAGGAAGCAATCAAAATAAATATCTAGCTAATATTCTATCCATTTTTGAATATTGGCGCCTTTGTTATAGATAATTTTGTGAACTTCACTCCGACCTCGCGCAGGTGGGAGTTTTTTGTTGTAAACGGAAGGCAAAAATAAAGGATGAGACATTTTGGAGGGATATTTATGTCAGCAAAAGAAGTCATTGATTCAGTTACTATGAAGCGAGCAATTACACGAATGACCTATGAGATGATTGAACGTAACCGAGGATTGGAAGATTTGGTATTAGTTGGAATTAAAACAAGAGGTATCTATATCGCCCAACGCATTGCCCAACGTTTAAAACAGATTGAAGAAATTGAAGTGCCGGTTGGGGAATTAGATATTACTTCCTATCGCGATGATCAAAAGAAGCACTCATCTGAAAAGCAAGAATCCGTAATGCCGGTATCGCTTGAAGGTAAAGAAGTCATTTTAGTAGATGATGTTTTATATACCGGACGTACCATTCGTGCTGCTTTGGATGCGGTAATGGATTATGGTCGACCAAATCGTATTGGTTTAGCTGTATTGGTAGACAGAGGACATCGTGAGCTGCCTATTCGTGCCGATTATGTCGGAAAAAACATTCCAACTTCATCAGACGAAGAAATTATTGTTGAAATGGAAGAAATTGACAAGCAAGATAGAATCTTAATCAATAAATAAATGATGAAGGAGTAGGCAAATGATCATTCAATCACAGGCAATCAGTTTAAAGCACTTATTAACAGTTGAAAGTTTAAGTGAAGCAGAAGTTTTAGGATTAATTAAACGTGCGAGTGAATTTAAAGCGGGTGCTAAGTGTGTATTACCTAAAGAAAAATATTTTGTGGCCAACCTATTTTTTGAAAACAGCACGCGGACGCATAAAAGTTTTGAAGTGGCCGAGAAAAAATTAGACTTAGAAGTGATTGAATTTGATGCTTCTACTTCATCAGTCCAAAAAGGCGAAACATTATATGATACTGTTTTGACTATGTCGGCTATCGGGGTTGATGCAGTGGTCATTCGTCATAGTGCGGAACATTATTATAATGAATTGGTAGAAAGTAAGACTATCCAATGTAGTGTGATTAATGGTGGGGATGGTAGTGGACAACATCCTACACAATGCCTATTAGATTTAATGACAATTTATCAAGAATTCGGCTACTTCGAAGGTTTGAAAGTAGCAATAGTCGGTGATTTGACCCATTCACGTGTCGCAAAATCAAATATGCAGATGCTAAAACGATTAGGAGCACAAGTTTACTTCTCTGGTCCGCTTGAATGGTACGATGAATCCTTTGAAGTATATGGAAAGTATCTTGCTATTGATGAATTAGTCGATAAAGTAGACGTGATGATGATGCTGCGTGTACAACATGAGCGTCACGTGGGAAATCAGCAATTTTCTAAAGAGCAATATCATCAAACTTATGGATTGACCCTTG